>Ga0209573_1001084_pt1 | contig 45569 bp, 38 predicted proteins | sample TNRBio252014_DNA_FD_185870 | JGI IMG/M metagenome (GOLD analysis project Ga0209573, IMG submission 185870) | Wastewater treatment Type I Accumulibacter community from EBPR Bioreactor in Madison, WI, USA - TNR Reactor_6/25/2014_ DNA (SPAdes)... | ecosystem: Engineered > Bioreactor > EBPR >...
CCCAAAGACAGAAAGATACTTTGGTAGCGCTTGGTATCAACAAAATGAATCAGACTGTTGAAAAAGAACTTTCGCCCCAGGTTGAAGGGATGATTAAGAAAGTTCAGCATTTGTTAAAAGTTGAAATGCTTTAATAAGCGATTAAATTGAAGATATATGGAGTTACATAATCTTAAACCAGCCGCAAATTCTGTAAAAAGTCAGAAAAGGATAGCCAGAGGACCTGGGTCAGGTCATGGAGGTACGGCAACAAGGGGCCATAAAGGTGCTAAATCCAGAGCAGGTTATCATACGAAAAGAAATTACGAAGGTGGTCAGACACCACTGCAGATGAGATTGCCTAAAAGAGGTTTTAAAAATCCGTTCAGAGTGGAGTATGAACCTTTTAATATTGAAAGACTTGTCAAAATAGCTGAGAAATATAGTATTTCTGTTATAACACCTGAATTTCTCATTGAAAATGGTTATATCAGAAAATATGAATTGGTTAAAATTTTAGCCGATGGTGAACTGACCATTAAATTGGATGTTTCTGCTCACAAGTTTTCTAAAAATGCAGTAACAGCAATTGAACAAGCTGGAGGTACTGTAACAAAGATGTAAAAATATAGTCATGAATAGACTTATTGAAACCTTAAAAAATATCTGGAAAATTACAGAATTAAGGAATCGTATTTTATTTACGATTATGATTTTGGCTATTTACAGATTTGGTGCCTATGTTGTTCTTCCTGGTGTCGTACCTTCTGCCTTGGAAGCTGCAAGAGCAGCTAAAAGCGATACGGACATTTTGGGACTTTTGAATATTTTTACCGGAGGTGCTTTTTTCCAGGGTGCTATTTTTGCACTTGGAATTATGCCATATATCACCTCTTCCATTATTATTCAATTGTTAGGTTTTGCTGTACCATATTTTCAGAGATTGCAGCAAAAAGAGGGCGAATCAGGCAGGAAAAAGATCACCCAGATCACCAGGTTTTTAACATTGCTGATCACTTTAGTTCAGGGTGGTGCTTATCTGGCACAGCTGAATGCAATGGAAGCTGTGGATCCATCTGTCAATCCCTTCATTTTCTGGTTAGGTAATATTATCATACTTTCCACAGGTACCGTTTTTGCTATGTGGATGGGGGAAAAGGTGACAGACAAAGGTATCGGAAATGGTATCTCTTTGTTGATCATGGTGGGTATTATCTCCAGACTTCCTCAGGCATTTTTTGCTGAAGTGATCGCACAATTCAATAATAACATACTTTTACTCATTATTGAACTTGCATTGTTCTTTGGAATTGTACTCGCTACGGTTTTGATCATTCAGGCTGTTAGAAAAATTCCTGTCCAATTTGCAAAGCGTATGGTTGGTCGTGTTGCAGGAACTTCGATTCCTATAGCCGGAGCAAGAGATTATATTCCATTGAAGGTGAATGCAGCAGGTGTAATGCCCATTATCTTTGCACAGGCGATCATGTTTTTGCCGGTAACTGCCGCGAGTTGGCTTAGTGAAGATGCTGTGACGGGTAATTCATTCTTGTTGGCTATGAATAACTGGAAGTCATTGCCATATAATATAGTATTTTTTGTGTTAATCGTGGTCTTCACTTATGTTTATACAGCGCTATTGGTAAACCCTAAACAGTATGCCGAATATCTCAAAAGACAGAATTCTTTTATACCTGGAGTTAAGCCTGGTAAACCAACACAGGATTTTATTGACAATTTAACTACCAGGATCACATTGCCAGGTTCAATATTTCTTGGATTGATTTCCATTTTTCCTGCCATTGTAGGTTCAATAGGAGTGAATGACGCTTTTGCACTGTTTTTTGGCGGAACATCTTTATTGATCCTTGTCGGTGTTGTTTTGGATACTTTACAACAGATCGAAAGTCATTTGCTGATGAGAAAGTATGATGGATTGGTCAAATCCGGGAAATTAAAAGGTCGTAAGACAAGTGGAATGCAACAACTTGGAGGAGGATAATGACTTTTCCGTTACATCTTGAAGTGATTTTTTTTGGGAAATAATGATATATATTATAAAACTGAAAGCGAGATAGAATTGATTCGAAACAGCAATCTTATTGTTTCTAAAACATTAGGAATGATTGCTGAAGAGCTCAAACCTGGATTGACAGGTAAAAGTCTCGATAGGTTAGCTGAAAGTTTTATACGAGATCACGGAGCTACTCCTTCATTCAAAGGATATGGAGGTTTTCCCGCCACGCTCTGTGTGTCAAGAAACGAAGTGGTGGTTCATGGAATACCTGATGATACTGAGTTTGTGGATGGGGACATCGTTTCAGTGGATTGTGGTGCTTATTTACAGGGTTTTCACGGAGATTGTGCTTATACCTTTGCAATTGGTGAGGTTAAAGAAGATGTGATGAAATTACTTCTCACGACGAAACAATCACTTTACCTTGGAATTGAGCAGGCAATTGCTGGAAACAGAATAGGAGACATCGGCTTTGCAGTTCAACAAATCACAGAAAAACTGAATGGTTATGGTGTGGTCAGAGAAATGGTAGGACATGGAGTTGGACGTAGTTTACATGAGAAGCCTGAAGTACCAAATTACGGAAAACGAGGAAAAGGAATTGTACTTAAGGAAGGTTTGGTAATTGCAATTGAACCTATGATCAATTTGGGTGACTATAGAGTCAGACAAATGAATGATGGCTGGACCATTATTACGAGGGATAAAAAACCTTCTGCACATTACGAACATTCCATTGCAGTAGGTAAAAATAAAGCAGATATCCTCTCTGATCACAGTTTTGTTGAGAATGCAATTAAAAACAACCCAAATCTTAGGGAAATATAAAAATTAGTTAGATATTTGCACTCCAATTTTTTAGGGTATGTCCAAACAACAACTTATTGAACAAGATGGGATTATTGAAGAAGCGCTTTCGAACGCAATGTTCCGGGTAAGACTTCAAAATGATTACCTTATTATTGCTACCATTTCAGGAAAAATGCGTATGCACTACATCAGGATATTACCTGGAGATAAAGTTAAAGTAGAAATTTCTCCTTATGATTTAAGCAGGGGAAGGATCACATACAGATACAAGTCTTAGATTTAAATGAAGGATTAAATTGATTTTTATTTAAAGATTGAAAATCATTTTTGATTCACAAGAAGTAATAATACATAAAGTTTTAATATTCAAGAGATGAAAGTGAGGGCATCTATTAAAACGAGAACTGCAGACTGCAAGATCGTTAGAAGGAAAGGGAAGATTTATGTGATAAACAAAAAGAACCCGAAATATAAACAACGTCAAGGTTAAATTTAATTGATATGGCACGAATTGAAGGGGTAGATATTCCTAAAAATAAAAGAGGAGTTATAGGTTTGACCTATATTTTTGGAATTGGCAGAAGTAAAGCTTCCCAGATTCTGGCTCAGGCTGGTATAGACGAGCATACTAAAGTTTCAGCCTGGACAGATGAAAATGTCAGAGTAATCTCACAGATCATTCAGACAGATCATAAGGTAGAGGGAGAATTGAGGACTGAAGTATCCATGAATATTAAGCGGTTGATGGATATAGCATGCTATCGTGGACTCAGACATAGAAAAGGTCTTCCTGTTAGGGGGCAAAGTACTAAAACCAATGCCAGAACCCGGAAAGGTAAGAAGAAAACAGTTGCTAACAAAAAGGTAGCACCTAAAGGATAATAGGTAATCAATCATATTTACATTAGAATATTAATTCAATGGCAAAAGGTAAAGTTGTTAAGAAGAAACGGAAAATAGTTGTTGACCCCATAGGGATAGCTTATATTCAAGCTAGCTTCAACAATATTATTGTCACTTTAACCAATAAAGCAGGACAGGTTGTTACTTGGTCATCCGCTGGAAAATCAGGTTTCAAAGGTTCTAAAAAGAATACACCTTATGCTGCTCAGATGGCAGCTAAGGATGCAGCACAAGTGGCTTATGATGCAGGAATGCGTACACTCGAGGTATTTGTTAAAGGACCTGGTGCAGGTAGAGAAGCTGCCATCAGAGCTATTGATGGTGTGGGTATCAGAATTACCCGGATTACGGATGTAACACCCATTCCACACAATGGTTGCCGTCCTCCAAAAAGAAGAAGAGTTTAATTAATTATAGAATTTATTTGAACAATGGCAAGATATACAGGCCCAGCTACTAAAAAAGCTAGATCATTCGGAGAGGCTATTTTCGGTCCCGACAGAGCGTTTGATAAAAGAAAATACAAACCTGGACAACACGGTCCGAATAAAAGAAAAGGACAAACATCAGATTATGCTGTCCAGCTTACTGAAAAACAAAAAGCCAAGTACACCTATGGTTTGCTTGAGACTCAGTTTAGGAACCTTTTCGAGCTTGCCAGCAGAAAAGAAGGGGTAACCGGTACTGTGTTGCTGCAGCTTTTGGAAGCGAGATTGGATAATACTGTTTACAGACTTGGTATCGCCAAAACCAGAAGGTCTGCAAGGCAAATGGTATCTCATAAACACATTGTGGTCAATGGTATACCAACAAATATCCCTTCTTTCACTTTGAAACCTGGTGATTTTGTGACTGTAAAAGGCAGTTCTAAAGAAATTGAACTGATCCACAATAATGTAAAGTCGAAATCTGATGTAAGAAATTTCGGATGGCTGGAATTCAACCCTGATACGATGACTGGTAAATTCCTTGCTTACCCGGAAGCTGAACAAATTCCTGAGAATATCAATGTACAATTGATCGTTGAACTTTATTCTAAGTAATAGACAACTGTTACTTACTTTCTTTCTTAATTAGATTTTATTTATGAGCATATTAAATTTTCAGAGACCGGAAAAGATCAAACTGCAGAAAGCAGATAACTTTTTGGGTGTTTTTGAATTCAAACCTTTGGAAAGAGGTTTTGGCCATACATTGGGCAATTCTTTGAGAAGGGTTTTGCTCTCTTCATTGGAAGGTTATGCAATATCTTCTGTGCGGATTGCTGGTGTTGATCATGAATTTTCTACCATTAAAGGCGTAGTTGAAGATGTGGTCGATATCATACTGAATGTTAAACAAATTCGTTTAAAGAAAATCTTTGAGGAAAGCGAAGAAGATGCTGCTCAGGAAAAGAAAATTTACCTGACAGTCACAGGTAAAAACGCTTTTACTGCTGGAGATATTGAAGGTTTTACCAATATGTTTAAAGTGGCAAATCCTGAATTGGTTATTTGCAATATGGAAACCTTTGTCAACCTGGAAGTGGAATTGACCATTACCAAAGGGAGAGGTTATGTGCCCGCAGAAGTAGGTAAAGAACAGATTGAAACCATTGGTACCATTCCTGTGGACGCAATTTATACGCCTATTAAAAAGGTGTCCTACACAGTTTCAAACACCAGGGTAGAGCAAAGAACTGACTACGAAAAACTGGAACTTACGATTCAGACAGATGGAACTATCCACCCTGAAGAAGCTGTAAAACAGGCTTCAAGAATTTTGATACAACACCTCATGCTCATCACAGATGAAAATATCACTTTCGAAGACTCAAAATCAAAAAGTGAAGACGTCGTTGATGAACATGTACTGCATATGAGGAAATTGCTTAAAACGCCTCTGGAAGACCTTGATCTTTCTGTTAGAGCCTTTAATTGCCTGAAAGCTGCTAAAATTGATACTTTAGGAGCTTTGGTTGAGTATGAAAGACATGAACTGTTGAAGTTTAGAAATTTTGGAAAGAAATCATTGGTTGAAATTGAAGAGTTATTGGTGGAAAAAGGCCTGACTTTTGGTCTTGATCTTGCTAAATACCAGATTGAAATAGAAAAAAGCTAAAAAAAATAAGCCGGCACAAAAAAAAGTCCGTTTTTGTAATTGTAAACCTGTATTAACTGATTGAACGCTGGATGACCGGTGGTCCTGTTCACAAAGTGATACACTAAATTGAGTCCTATGAGGCACGGTAAAAAATTTAACCATCTGGGAAGGAAGAAGGGGCATAGAGATGCCTTATTGAAAAACCTTTCCATTGCACTGGTTACACACAAAAGAATCATTACAACACTTGCCAAAGCAAAAGCTTTAAAAGTTTACTTTGAGCCACTTGTAACAAAATCCAAATTAAACACGACACATTCCAGAAGAATTATTTTTGCCTACCTGCAAAGTAAGGAGTGTGTGAATGAATTATTCGATGTGATCGCTCCGAAAGTTGGGGATAGACCCGGCGGTTATACCAGGGTCATAAAAATGGGATTCCGTAAAGGGGATGGAGCTGAAATGGCCATGATCGAATTGGTAGATTTTAACGAGTTGTTGTTGAACGCGAAAAGCGAAAAACCAGGTAAAACTACCAGAAGGAGAAGAGGAGGAAAAGGAACCGGCGTCAAAGAAGGCGTTGTAACTGCTGCAACAGCAACAGCTGCAACTGCAACAGCGGTTACTGAACCTGTTGCTGAACCGGAAAAAAATGAAGCATCCCAGGAAGAAGAATAAAAACTGGATTATCAAAATATTAAAGCCTCCGTTTTTTCAACGTGAGGCTTTTTTTTTATGATAAGTTTGATCGGATATTTTTTGCATTTTATTTGCTATTTCCTTCAGGTAATATAAAAGCCTGTATTTTTTTTAAAATTTTGTGATAAGGCATATTCCATGAAAGGGAAGGTTCTTATATCCAGCTCTTGATAAATCAAAAGTTGATTAAATACATCATCTGTATTTCTCTAGAAAATTTGAAAATTTCTCTATTTCACAACTCTTAATTTACTGAATTTGTGAATAGAATACCTCATTTTTTTGATAATAGGTAATTGTATAGCTCAATAGTCTTTTAGTCTATAGTCTATTAGCTAATGAATCATACCAAGTGTTAATCTCTGATTCCAGGACAAATTTGGTGTCTTTTGCTCAATGTACACGCAATTCAAAGAGATTGACAGGCTAACTGACTAATTAGCTGACCACCTAAATAACTACGATAATAGTTAATATTGAGCTCAACCAATAATAAAAATTGATGGCTCTGTGGATTTAATGATCTTTATTGCCCTTTTATAAGGGAAATAATTCTACCGGCACCCAAATTTTTCCATAATTATAATTTCTTTTTCCTGCAAATTGAAAATAATTCAACATACAATTAATGTTCTTTTAGTATATAAAACCAGGCTAAATCGTATCTTTGCACTTTATTTTTTTAACGAAAAAATCTATCAGAATGTCAGAAATAAAAGATATCAGGGCACGTGAAATTTTGGATTCAAGAGGAAATCCAACAGTTGAAGTTGAAGTACTTACTTCAGGAAATATCATTGGAAGAGCAGCTGTACCATCAGGGGCTTCCACTGGTGTGCACGAAGCAGTTGAATTACGAGATGGTGATAAATTGAGGTTTAATGGCAAAGGGGTATTGAAAGCCTGCGAAAATGTCAATAATGAACTGAGAGATTTATTGATTGGCCAAAATATTTTTGATCAAATCCGCCTGGATGAAATGATGATCGATCTTGACGGGACAAAAAACAAATCAAGATTAGGTGCTAATGCAATTTTAGGAACATCATTAGCCATTGCTAAAGCAGCTGCCGAATTGTCTGGACAACCATTATATCGCTATGTAGGTGGTGTCAACGCACACGTTTTACCAGTTCCTATGATGAACATTTTGAATGGTGGATCACACGCTGATAATAGCATTGACTTTCAAGAATTTATGATCATGCCTATTGGAGCAAGTTATTTTTCTGAAGCACTGAGAATGGGGACTGAAGTATTTCATGCTTTGAAAAAAGTACTTGCTGACAAAAATTACTCTACCAATGTAGGTGACGAAGGAGGATTTGCCCCTAACCTAAAATCCAATGATGAGGCCATCGAGACTGTGTTAATGGCTATAGAGAAAGCTGGTTTGAGACCTGGTGAAGACATTATGATCGCATTGGATCCTGCTGCTTCGGAATTCTATATTGAGGATGAGAAGAAGTATCACCTTTTCAAATCCAGCGGAGATAAACTGACTTCTTCCGAAATGGTAAACTATTGGAAAGAATGGGTTTATAAATATCCGATCATTTCCATTGAGGATGGATTGGCAGAAGATGACTGGACCGGTTTCAGAGAAATGACAGACTTGCTGGGAGGAAAAATTCAGATCGTTGGCGATGATCTTTTTGTTACAAATTCCGAAAGACTTTTGATGGGGATTGAAAGAAAAGTTGCCAACTCTATCCTGGTTAAATTGAATCAAATCGGATCATTGACAGAAACCATCGATGCCGTGAATCTGGCAAAACGCAATAGCTATACAGCTGTTATGAGCCACAGATCCGGTGAAACAGAAGATACTACCATCGCGGATATGGCTGTTGCTCTGAACACTGGTCAGATCAAAACAGGATCTGCTTCCAGAACTGACAGAATTGCAAAATATAACCAATTACTCAGAATCGAAGAGGAATTGGGCGATATGGGATATTTCCCAGGCAATGCTTTTAGAAATATGTAAGGGTAAAAAAGCCAAAAATAATATGTAATTTTTTGTTGATAAGCCTATTATATATATATTTGTTTTTTAATATAATGGCTTGACAGGTATGAAACAATCAATTACAAGATTCTTAAAGACTTACAGAAGATTTGTTGCAATTTTTTTCGTTTTTTTAGTGTGGATCATGTTTTTTGATAACAGGAGCATGTTGGTTCAAAGAAAACTGAATCATCAGATCCGGGTTCTTGAAAACGAAGAGACTGTCTATACAGAAAAACTTGAAAAAGTTAAGAAGGAATGGGATTCAATGCAGCAATATCCCGAGAAATATGCCAGGGAAAAGTATTTTATGCACAAACCTGACGAAACTGTGTATCTTTATGTTGATTAAATCAAAGAGTAAATTAATATGAGCGTTTTAGTTAATAAGCATTCCCGGATTATAGTTCAGGGTTTTACCGGCAACGAGGGTACATTTCATGCCACTCAAATGATAGAATATGGAACCAATGTAGTGGGCGGTGTTACACCTGGTAAAGGCGGACAGAAACACCTGGATAAACCTGTGTTCAATACAGTAGCTGATGCTGTTGCGAACGAGGGCGCAGATACTTCCATTATTTTTGTTCCACCTGCTTTTGCACCTGATGCGATCATGGAAGCTGCTGAAGCCGGGATAAAACTGGTTGTTGCCATCACGGAAGGCATTCCTGTTCAGGATATGGTAAAAGTAAAAGCTTATCTTGATGCACATCATACGAGAATGATCGGACCTAACTGTCCTGGTATTATCACACCTGGTGAAGCCAAAGTAGGTATTATGCCCGGATTTATTCACAAACCTGGTAGGATAGGGGTTGTTTCCAGATCGGGGACATTGACCTATGAAGCAGTGGATCAGTTGACTAAACTGGGTATCGGACAGTCAACCTGTATTGGCATCGGTGGTGATCCGATCATTGGAACGACCACCATGGAAGCTGTACAACTTTTAATGGCAGACCCTGATACGGACGGCATCATCATGATCGGTGAGATCGGAGGAAATATGGAGGCAGATGCTGCGAAATGGGTCAAAGCTCACGGTACCAAACCAGTAGTTGGCTTTATTGCCGGTCAGACTGCACCAAAAGGCAGAACCATGGGTCATGCAGGTGCTATCATCGGCGGAACAGCGGATACTGCTGAAGCGAAAATGAAGATCTTGTCAGAGAATAATGTACATGTGGTAGTATCTCCTGCAGATATCGGAAAAAGCATGGCGGAATTGCTCGGCTTGATCTGATTTTTGTATTGAAACATAAATTTGTTTAAACTGGTGTTTCCAGGTTGGAAATTGCATTGTTGTAATGATCCTTCCAAGAAGCACCAGTTTTTTATTTGGCAAATTTTATTTGGTTTTGTCCCTGTCAAAACCCATCAATTTTCTGACATGCAAAACATTTTCTGAAGAAGTCAGTTTTTCCAGCAATAAAAAAGCAACATCTATAGCAGTGGATGGACCGTCAGAACTGATGATATGATTCACATTTACTATAGGTTGATCGGCGATTTGTGCACCAAAATCCTTCAATTGTTGCTTTCGTAATGGATTCAGGCAATAAGTTGTGGCAGTTCTGTTTTTCAGTATGCCGCTTTTCCCCAACGCTAATGCCCCGACGCAAACAGAAGCGATCACTTTTCCCTGTTGGTCAAAAGCCCGGATAATACTTTGAAAGCTTTGAGAAAATGCATCTTCATAAAAACCATACGCTTCAAATCCACCAGGAATTGCCAGAGCATCAAATGCATCCTCATGAACTTCCTCTAAAGTCAGATCCACATTGAAACTGTGGTTGAATGTGCTGCGAACCACCCTGGTTTTACCAGCAGTGACCAAATGAGTATTCCGCTCACCTTCCTCCATATTCCATCCGATCACATCGATGAAAGCACTAGCTTCCAGGATCTCAAAGCCATTAGCGAGGAGTAGAAGTACTTTTTTCATGAAAAGAATTTTATTGAAATATTTTAAAAGTTTGGTGATGATTAAGGATAAAACTGAAAAAATATTTTTTTATATATACAATTGTAAACAAAGTATTCTTTGAATTCCGTCCATATAATTAACTACTTTAATTGTTTTCCTAATGAAAATACTTGTAGGACTATAGTGACAATTTCAATCTTTTCGTCATATTTTTTGGTGATTGAAATTCTGTTGAATGAAAAATCTCTTGTTTCACCAATACATTCATTTTGCTGATTTTTATTAAGATTCTTTTCATTTTTGATAAAAAATCTGTTCCAATTATTATCAGTACTACAGCATTTCCATGAATACTTAAAATTTTAATAGCTATTCTGCAGATACCGTCCGGCTGTGCTTTTTGCGTTCATTCTCATCCAGATAGATCTTTCTGAGCCTTAAGGATCTGGGGGTCACTTCCAGGTATTCATCGTCCCGGATATTCTCCATATAGTCTTCCAGTGAAAACTTAATGGCAGGAATGATGAGCACTTTTTCATCAGTACCTGAAGCTCGCATGTTTGTCAGTTTTTTAGTTTTTCCGACATTCACCACGAGATCATTTCCACGGGTATTTTCGCCGATCACCTGACCTGTATATACATCTTCACCCGGATTGATATAAAATCTGCCTCTGTCCTGCAATTTCCATATTGCAAATGGAATCGCGTTGCCGGTTTCCATGCAGATAAGCGCTCCATTCACACGTGTGTTGATCTCTCCTTTCCAGGGTTCGAAACTGTCAAACCTGTGCGCTATGATCGCTTCACCTTCAGTAGCTGTTAAAATATTATTCCGCAATCCAATGATTCCCCTGGAAGGAATCTTGAATTCGATACTCATCCGGTCACCCCGGTGATTCATCTCCAGCAATTCTCCTTTCCTGGTGGTCACCAGGTCGATCACTCTGCCGGAAAAATCTCCGGGCACAAGCACGGATAGCACTTCCACAGGTTCACATTTCACGCCATCAACCATTTTTATGATCACTTTTGGCTGGCCCAACTGGAATTCATATCCTTCCCGTCTCATCGTTTCTACCAATATGCTCAGATGTAAAATTCCCCTTCCAAATACCAGCAATGAATCCGGTGAATCTGTTTCTTCAATCCTTAAAGCCAGGTTTTTTTCGATCTCTTTGTACAAACGATCTCTCAAATGCCTGGATGTTACATATTTTCCTTCCTTGCCAAAAAACGGAGAATTGTTGATTGTGAACAACATACTCATGGTAGGTTCATCAATTTGTAAAGGTGGTAACGCTTCTGGATTTTCAATATCTGTGATGGTGTCTCCGATCTCAAAATTGTCTATTCCCATCAAAGCAACGATGTCTCCACTTTGAACGGGTAACTTTGTTCTTTCTTTTCCCAATCCTTCAAACGTATATAATTCTTTGATCACAGATCTGTTGATAGAACCATCTCTTTTTACAAGGGAAACCGGCATGTTGACCTGCAGTACGCCTCTGGTCAGCCTTCCGACCGCTATTCGACCAACATAAGAACTGTAGTCCAGCGAGGTGATCTGCATCTGTGGTGTTCCTTCGACATGTTCCGCCATGGGAATATGCTCGATAATAACATCCAGGAGATAAGACACATCAGTTGTTTCATTTTTATAATCATCTGACATCCAGCCATTTTTGGAAGAACCATAAACGGTAGGAAAATCAAGCTGGTTTTCAGTGGCACCTAAATTATACATCAGGTCAAATACTGCTTCCTGTACTTCTTCCGGCCTGCAATTGGGTTTGTCCACTTTGTTGATCACAACAATGGGTTTCAATCCCAAATCAATGGCTTTTCCCAAAACAAACCGCGTTTGAGGCATTGGACCTTCAAATGCATCCACCACGAGTAAAACACCGTCTGCCATATTCAACACTCGTTCAACTTCACCGCCAAAATCAGAGTGACCAGGTGTGTCGATGATGTTGATTTTGGTGTTTTTGTATCTGACTGACACGTTTTTTGAAAGGATAGTGATGCCTCTTTCTCTTTCCAGGTCATTATTGTCCAGAACCAGATCATTGACAACCTGGTTGTCCCGAAATAATTTTACCTGTTGAAGCAATCTGTCCACCAATGTGGTTTTTCCGTGGTCGACGTGGGCGATAATGGCTATATTCCTGATTTCTAACATAGTATTAAGGTCTGTTTTAAAAAGCTCGCAATATTAATGCTTTATATTGGCATTCATTGCAATGTCTGCTCATTAAATGCCGGACTTTGCATTTAATTTAAATTCAAATCTCCATCCGTGACAAATGAAATATGTAGTATTTCCAGGTTTTAGCTAATTTAAAAAGGTACTGTAACCTGAATTTCATTTAAATAATTCTGATTTTTATTAATGCATAAAATGAGTTAAAGTATATAAAAATAATGTTTTATATATTATTATTATTATTATTTATGTAAATCTTTTAAAGCATTTTCCGTTATGGGCTGTTCACAAAAGCTGATTTGACATAAATTTCCTGGTTGAAATCAAGAGGTTTTTCTCTATAAAACTCTTTGAATATGCACAAGTTATTAAATTAAAGAGTATTATGTATTATAAGATAATTTTATATGAATTGTGGATAACCTAATTTCGCATCTTGTTTGTTTTTTCTGTTTAAGAGAAAACTAGTAAATACAAGTTGGGTAGGCAATATATGGGTTTTATTTCATAATTATTATCTCTCTCAAAACCCTAATGATTACATTTGTGTGTTCAAACATGGAATATTCGTATCTTGCAAAAAAAAACAGGAACATGTCAGACGAGCAAAAATTAATGCTGGAAAGAAATGCGGATGAATTGAAATTACTGATCAGTAAAATGAAGCACAGAGGAGATGAAATACGTCTCGGTGGGGGCAAAAAAAGACTTCAGCAACAAAAAGATCAGGGTAAGCTGTCAGCCAGAGAAAGGGTCAGTTATCTGATCGACGAGGGAACTGAATTCTTTGAATTTGGCTTGTTTACAGCATTCGGACAATATGAGGAACATGGTGGTTGCCCCGCAGCGGGTGTGATTATTGGTCTTGGATACGTCAGTGGAAGACTTTGCATGATCGTTGCCAATGATGCTACGGTAAAAGCCGGTGCATGGTTTCCTTTGACAGGTAAGAAAAACCTCAGAGCACAGGAAATCGCAATGGACAACAGATTGCCTGTGATTTATCTTGTGGATTCCGCAGGTATTTTCCTACCCATGCAGGATGAAATATTTGCCGACAAAGAACATTTTGGGAGAATTTTCCGCAACAATGCTAAAATGTCCTCGATGGGCATTCCACAGCTATCAGCGATCATGGGAAGTTGCGTGGCTGGTGGCGCTTACCTACCCATCATGTCAGATGAGGCCATCATTGTTGACAAAACCGGTTCAATTTTTTTGGCCGGACCATATCTGGTGAAAGCCGCCATCGGTGAAGAAGTCGATCAGGAAACACTGGGCGGCGCTCATACGCAAAGCAATATTTCCGGAGTAACTGATTATATCGCCAAAGATGATAAAGACGCCCTTGATAAGGTCAGAGACATGATGAAATCCATTGGTTCATTCCCCAGAGCCGGACTGGACAGGATCGAAAGTGTTCCGCCGAAATTCTCCGCTGATATGTTGCTCAGGAAAATGCCTGTCGATCCTACGAAACCATACAATACCAAAGAGTTGCTGGAATGTTTGGTTGACGAAGGCAGTCTGTTATACTATAAGGAAGACTATGGCAAAACCATCATTACAGCTTACGCCAGGATTGATGGCTGGTCGGTCGGTATCGTTGCCAACAATCGTGAAGTGGTAAAAACAGCTAAGGGTGAACTTCAGTTCGGAGGAGTGATCTATTCAGATTCTGCTGATAAAGCGACAAGATTTATCATGGTTTGCAATCAAAAGAAAATTCCGCTGGTATTTTTACACGACGTCACCGGATTTATGGTTGGCAAGCGAGCTGAACATGGCGGGATCATCAAGGACGGAGCAAAAATGGTCAATGCCGTTTCCAACTCGACAGTACCAAAGATTTCTGTCATTATGGGCAATTCCTATGGCGCGGGGAACTATGCGATGTGCGGAAAAGCATATGACCCGAGGTTTATCTTTGCCTGGCCAACTGCAAAAATTGCTGTCATGGGTGGAACACAAGCAGCTAAAGTACTTACTCAGATCCAGGTTTCTGCCCTTCAAAAACAAGGGAAAGAGGTGGATGAAGCAAGTCAGAAAGAACTTTTTGAAAAAATTCAGGCGAAATACGAAAGTCATACCAGCCCATATTATGCTGCATCCAGGCTTTGGGTGGATGAGATCATTGACCCGCGTGAGACACGTAAATTTATTTCTATTTCACTGGAAGCAGCCAATCATGGTGAAATTGAAAAATTCAATGTTGGCGTAATCCAAACCTGATATCCATGGAAATTTTAGTAAAAACGCTGGAAGGCCTTGAACCTGCGCTGGAACAGGAGATTAAAAACATGGGTTTTGAGGAAACCACTGTACTCAACCGCGCAGTCCTTTTTGAAGGAGACATCAAAGATATGTATCGTGCCAATTATGAATTGAGGACCGCATTGCGTGTTTTATTGCCGATACATAAATTTGAGGCGATCAATGAACACATGTTCTATCGTAAAATGCAGGAGATCAATTGGTCAGAGTATTTTAATGTGAACCAGCGATTTGCAGTTTATTCTGTGGTCAGTTCTCAGTATTTTACGCATTCAAAATACATGGCACTGAAGGCGAAAGATGCCATCGTCGATCAATTCAGAGACAAGTACGGGAAGCGCCCCGATGTTTCTACCTATAATCCCGATGTGGAAGTCAATATTCATATTTTCGAGAATAAATGCACGATTTCTCTTGACAGTACCGGTGAATCCTTACATAAAAGAGATTACAAAGTCGCTTCGGTAGAAGCACCTCTCAGCGAAGTTCTTGCTTCAGGAATATTACTTTCTTCCGGGTTTGAAACAGCAAAGGTTTTTCATGATCCGATGTGCGGTTCAGGTACATTTATTTCAGAAGCCTTTATGATTCACTGCAACATTCCTCCGGGAAAATTCAGGCAGGAATATGCTTTTATGAAATGGAAAAGTTTCAGGCAGTCTGTTTGGGATGCTATTAAGGAAAATGCGGATGCAAAAATCTGCGAACCAACAACAATGGAATTTTCCGGTTCAGATATCGATCGCCAGAATATGTTTTCTGCCAGGAAAAACCTATACCAATTGCCTTACGGAGACCAGGTGCAGTTTTCTAAAAAGGATTTTTTGAAAGAAAGCATCAATCCGAGACCTGATTTTTTGATCATGAATCCACCTTATGATATCCGGTTAAAATCAGATGATATCGATGAATTTTATTACCAGATAGGCGTAAGGATAAAACAGGATTACAGCGGCGCAAGGGTATGTGTATTTTCAGGCAATCTGGATGCAATGCATAAAATAGGTCTGAAGGCTGATGTAAGATTGAATTTAATGAACGGAGCCATTCCTTCTGTGTTGCATTGCTATGATATCAGGTAATTGAACCGTTCTGACATCTCATAGGACACCAAATATTATTTGGAACATAATATATGTTAAAAATAAGACTGTCAGTAAGTTATAACATGTTGGTACACTTTGAAACTGAAACTAATCGCTTAATGATATTGTTTTATTTTTGCAAAATCCAGAAGGAGTAGGTAAAAATCAATTAATTTTGAAAAAATACAATTCCTTTACAGCTTTAACTGATCTGTCAGCATAAAAGTCAGTGGGTAAGAAAAACCTGTAAAAGCCACTTTTTTCATCCTTGTCGGAAACAGAAAGGATTGGCCCAACCTGATCGTATCTGTTGAATAATTCGCTAAAACTAAAGACAGCCCTGTATCCGTCAACGGAAGCAGCGCAAACCAGTCCATTCCTGAACCAGTCTTTTTCGAAAGAAAACCCCGAATTCTCCAGAAAGGATTTCAATGCTATGCCTTTAAAGCTTTGGTTGTCGTGATACCCCATACCCATGCCAAAAAAACTGGTATTATAACTGATCAATTGGCTTGTTTCAGCGATAGCCGGGATGATAAAACTGCTGTCCTGATGGATATCGACGCGGATTTCATGGCTAAACAGTGGTTTGATGTCCCGGTTGATGACATATTCTTTTTGGTCGAATGACTTCACCATGATTCGAACCGGATTTTCCAGCGTCCTGTTGGAATACAGATCTGTTGCAGAGATCACCTTCCATTGTTCACCTGTTTTATACTCTGTATCTTTTTTGTACGATTTGATGGGAGCGACTTCTGTTGCCAGAATGATTTGATGTATCAAATTAGTTTGAAATATTTCTGACCAGCTAAAAACCACACTTTCGCCCTTATCATTTTCTATGACTACATACAAATCGATTGGAGGTCTGAAAGTCTCTACATTTTTTTTCTTCAGTAAATGCGGGTTCAACAAGTCAAAAAGCGAATATCCCTTATATCTGAAAGCACCTATAAATTCAACTTTATTTTCTGAGGTCAACACCGATTCCTTTAAAATGATCTCATGTTTATAGAATCTGGTTAAATCAGTCTTCCCGGCATTTTCTATTTCTCCCCCGATATAAAGCTCAGAAATTTTCAGGCTTTTCTCATCGGTTTTGTGGTAAAGACTATTACCTGTTTTTGCATTTAATAAAGTAGCACCTGTAACACCCTGAACCTCCTGTGCAGAGGACTGATGATTCAAACTGATAAAGATCAAAAACAGTGTAATGAACCTGTAAACCTTTAATTTATCATTCATTTGCATACATAATATTTTAATCGCAGAGGATTTATTGTCATATCCTTAAAACATAGAAAATTCAAATATAAACCCATCAGGGTAAATAGAAAACATATATTGCTACAATGCTATTCATAAATTTATGATTTATAGCAAGAATACATATCTTTAATACCAAATATCTGTTAATCTATACAGAAAAACATTGTTAATGCTGTTACAGAATTCTTTGATTTAGCAAAAATCAGAATCTGATCAACGCGCTTGCCCAGGTAAATCCGCTGCCAAAAGCAGCCAGGCAAACCAGATCGCCTTCGGCAAAACGACCTTCCTGTTTTGCTTCACACATGGCTATCGGAATGGAGGCAGCCGTGGTATTACCGTATTTTTGTATGTTATTATACATTTGATCGTCGGTTAATCTCAATAGTCTTTGAACAAATTGACTGATACGGAGATTCGCCTGATGCGGAATGACCAGTTTTACATCCTGAGTGGAATAACCGGCAGCTTTTAGTGCCTCATGAATTACTTCAGGGAATTTAGTAACTGCTTTTTTAAAAACAGCCTGACCATCCATTTGTGGAAATAGCATGTGTTCGTTGAACATTTTGTCCGTTATAAAGGCTCCGCCATATTCGATGTCAGGATATCCAAATTGCTCTTTTCCAAGATGATAGCCACTATGTGAACCAGGATTGATCAAAGATAATACTTCTGCTTCAGTTCCATCTGAATGCAAATGTGTGGTGAGGATACCTTTACCATCATCCTCTGTCGGTTGCAGGAGGACAGCACCTGCTCCATCTCCAAATAATACAGATACATTCCTTCCTCTGGTAGTAAAGTCAAGGCCATGTGACTGTAATTCAGAAGCTATCAACAAAATATTTTTATATTTTCCCGTTTTAATAAACTGATCCGCAACTTCCAGTCCATAAATAAATCCACTGCACTGATTTCTGATATCTAAAGCTGGGATTTCTTTTTTACTGATGCCCAATGCCCTTTGGGCAAGAACTCCGCATCCCGGAAAAAAATAATCAGGACTCAAAGTGGCGAATATGATAAAGTCAATTTCCTCAGGGTTTACTCCACAGGAATCCATGGCCATACGAGCAGCAGCGGCGCCCATAGTTGAAGTGGTTTCTTCATGTTTTTTAGCATAACGCCTTTCAATGATCCCGGACCTTTCCTGAATCCATTCATCGGAAGTGTCCATCATCTTCATCAAATCGAAATTCGTTACAACTTTTTCAGGGACATAATACCCCATACCGGCTATTTTAGTTCTTAACATATCACTGTTTTTAGTTTGGTCGAAAGATAAGGAAAACATTTTAATTTTTGCAATGCCAATTCAAATAAATAATTTTGCATAAAATAAAAACGGCAGATTTTTACTTTATTTTAACTTGAAGTTTAAAAAAATGGGATTTTTTAATTTGAATAAAAATTTTTTGTGTTTAGATCATAAAAATTTTATACCTTGGCCATTAATTAAACCATACACCTTTGATCAAACAATTTAAATCCGAAAAAGCTCAGGTGTTTCTGGATGCCTTAACTAAACTGAGCCGCAAAAAAAATGATGTGGACAGCAGAACTTTGCAGTATTGTTTTGATGTATTTCAAACCGTTATCATCGACCTGACAAGTTCAGAAAAACTTTTATTTAACACCCTATTTGCGCGGATCGCTTTTTTGGGCATCCAGCATAAATTGCCGGGAGAATTTGTTTTTGAATTACATTTATTCAGAAAGGAAGTATCTGATAAACAATTATTTGATGATGATCAACAGATATTTGGGCTTGGACTTTATCTGATAGGACGGCTATTGGCGGATGTGTATCATCATCCGATTCCGGCAAAACTGAGTCCGTCCTTAACCAAGCCTCCTTATACGAAAAATGAATTGAAATTTGAGTCTTATTATCCGTATGTAAAAGGCTTGATCATCAGATACACAGAAAATGGCAAGTATTTTGATTTCTTGCCGGATGAAGGAGATGGAATACCCGTCAACTTGTTTGCCGATAAACTTGATTTATTTCAGAACACGTTGAATTATATCAAGGTCGTTCTGGACAGGGAAAGCTGGCCCGTGCCGGTGGTCATTCGCGATATTGGGGTTGCAGCGGATGGAAGCTATTATCCGAAAGCCATTGTACTTGAACCTGATTATCTGGTGGATGTAACTTCAGTTGCAGAATGTTTTTTGCCCAACGGGGCCAGAGCAGATTATTATTTACTCAGTAAACTGGTGCCTTCAGAAAGCTCCAAATACCTGATTTTAGGACATATTGTCAATTATATTCTGGATGAATTGATCCATAATCCTGGTGTTACATTCGAGACCCTGCTCAAATCTGTTTTTCATATAGCGCCGCTGGAATTTTGCCTGTTGAAAGACGAGGAAGTCCTCTTTATCATCAACAACACAAAATTGCACTATAACAATCTGGTCAGGGTGCTTTCAAAGGATTTTCCGCCACTTGCTTTAAAACCTTCGGATTGTATAGTTGAGCCAAGCTATTATGTTCCGGGATATGGTCTCCAGGGTCGTTTGGACGTGTTTTATCATAAAAACAATAAGGAGGCTTCCATTATCGAGTTGAAAAGTGGCAGTCCATTCAGGGAAAATCTTTATGGCCTCAGCCCAAGTCATTACACACAGACTTTGTTATACGATCTGATGATCTCTGCAAGTTATAACCGAAAAATTAAACCGCTTAATTATATTTTGTATTCAAAATTGCCTGAGAAGAACATTCGTTTCGCCCCAACCATTCAGGCTGCTCAAATGGAAGCGATCAGTATTCGGAATGACATCGTCCGAATTGAAAACACGCTGCTTGACAGCAATGCAGCATCGTCGCTTTTTGAAGGTATGAAGCTGTCTAAACATGCCAATGTAAATGGATTTTTGAGGGAAAACATCGAATTATTTGAAAAGGTATATCAGGAAAGTGATGAATTGGAAAAATTGTATTTCCATCATTTTTGTTCGTTCATTTCGGTTGAACATCATATTGCCAAAACGGGAATCAACGGATTTAAGGAAAATAATGGAATGGCCAATTTATGGCTAAATGATATTGATAAAAAAAAGGAAAGCTTCGCCATATATACCAATCTAGAAATCGTTCGCAACGAATCATACAAAGATCAGCCGCTCATCGTCCTTCAAAAAACTAACCTGAGCAATGAACTGGCAGGATTCAGACAAGGCGACATTGTTGTACTGACTCCCGCAGCGGAACAAGACGGATCCAGACAGGGTAGACAGGTTTTGCGATCAACTTTGATCGACATCAATAAAGATACTTTTACCATCAGATTAAGATCAAAACAATATAATCAACAACTTTTTTCCTCCAATGAACTTTGGAACATAGAACCAGATTTTTTGGATAGTGGATTTCGGAAAATGTACCATGCATTGTTCGATTTTCTGAGAGCTGAAAAGCGTAAAAAAGACTTGATCCTCGGACGAATTGCACCTCTTTGTACTGATCCTGACATTCAAATACCTTGCTATGAAGGCCTAACTCCCAATCAGCAAAAGGTACTTACCAACATGCTTGTTGCCAAAGATTATTTCTTATTGTGGGGACCGCCCGGTACGGGAAAAACTTCCGTATTACTTAAACATGCGATTCGGTTTTATCTGGAAAATACGGATAAAAAACTCCTTCTGATGGCATATACCAATCGGGCAGTGGATGAGATATGTGAAGTTCTGGAGTCATTGAACTCCCTTGAGGGTGCTGATTATATCAGGATTGGATCCAGATTTTCAACGGGCGAAAAGTACAAAAATCACTTGCTCGAAAACCTGCTTCCGCAATTCTCTACAAGAACTACCTTGAAAAATAAATTGTCCGAAACCAGGGTATTTGTTGGTACGAACAGCTCGGTAATGGGCAAAACGGAGTTGTTTTCTCTTGTCCGTTTGGACATCGCCATCATCGATGAGGCGGCACAAATCCTGGAACCAATGCTGACTGGTATTTTGCCTGGATTCGAAAAATTCATTTTAATTGGAGATCATAAGCAATTGCCTGCTGTGGTGGTTCAGGAACTGACTTTTTCCCGCATTCATGATGAAAAGTTGCAGGCATCAGGATTTTTTGATACTTCAGTGTCTTTGTTTGAAAGGTTGTACCTGAGATGCAAAAAGCAGCAATGGGATTGGGCTTTTGGTCAACTGAATGAACAGGGTAGGATGCATGAAGAGATCATGCGGTTTGTTAACGTCCATTTTTATGAGCAAAGCCTGAGGTGTTTGCCGGGATTTTTGGAACAAACTTCGCTTTTATCGGATTTTTATGGGGAAAACTTGCAGGGAGAAATACTGAAAGCAAAAAGGATGTTGTTTTACCATGTTCAATCAGATTTAACCTATGCATTGGCCAAGCATAATCCTGAAGAGGCATTTTTGGTCACACAATTGGTTATACAGCTTAAAAAGTATTTAGAAGAGGCTGGAAAAATGATCACCCAGGATACGATCGGTGTCATCACACCTTTCAGGGCCCAAATTGCACAGATCAGAAATGCATTCAGGGAAGCTTCTATAGACCCGGATTATTTTACAATTGATACCGTAGAGAGATTCCAGGGTGGCGGACGTGACATTATAATTTTTTCTTCAGTAGTCAACTCTGTTCAAAGGATGAGCCAAATTATTGACACAGATAAAGACGGGCTTGACAGGAAACTGAATGTTGCTCTGACCAGGACCAAAAAGCAATTTATTTTGGTAGGTAACAAAAACATTTTATCAAAGAATACGTTGTATAGGCATTTGATTGAAAACTGCTATCAGCAGGAAGGTTTATAGCTAAGTTAGGGTTTGATAACATAAAGGGCGAGAATATGCCTCTTAAAAAGCAATTATTTTTTTTTGACTGAAGATTATAAAGCTTATCATAAAATATAATACAAATCCCTTCCGTTTCAATTGACATGAATTTTCAGGGGAAGTTTTCGTTTTGTTGAAAAATTTCTTATCTGATCAAAAAAAATCATAGGGTTTTACGATCTATAAATAATAGCATTAAAAAAATGAGAATGATCAGCTACCATCGCTGTAAATCGGATCAATTAAATTGGTTGAAAAAACTGTAGAACTCTTTCATTTCATAATATTCTAATACTAATTTCAAAATAATTTTCTTGATTAACTAACTTACGATTAAAAAATGAAAAAAATTTCAATTTTGCTTTTGATGACCATGGTCGTTTTTTTTAATGCCTGTAAAAATGAGAAGGGTTCAAAAGACGCTGAAATTGCAGATGATGCAGTAAAAGCTACTATGGAAGGAACCAAATATCAACTGGATTCCACAACGTCCACCATTGCATGGCATGCGACAAAAGTGGGGGGCGAACACAGAGGTACAGTCCAACTGAAGGAAGGAATTATCTATGTCAATGAAGGACAGGTTACCGGAGGAACATTCGTCATTGACCTGAATACGATCGATTGCATTGATCTTGAAGGTGAATGGAAAGACAAACTGGAGCGTCACCTCAAGGGTTTGGAAGAAGAAAATGCTGATGATTTTTTCAATGTTCGGAAGTATCCGACAGCCAGTTTTACCATTGAAAAAATCAGTCCTTCCACTGGTGATCCGCAAGCTAATTCAACTGTTTATGGTGATCTCACCATTAAAGGTGTAACCAAACCTGCCAGCTTTAAAGGTATGGTTCAGGTTGAAGAGGACAATTTATTACTTCAGGCAAAGGAAATAGTCATTGACAGGACAGAATTTGGTGTAAACTATAATTCAAAAAAGATTTTTCCAAATGTAGTGGATAATATCATAGATGATAATTTTACCATTGCAGCTGGGTTCGTTGGTAAAAAAATCTGATTTTTAACAAATAAAAAAAAATGCCCGGTTTCAACCCGGGCATTTTTTTTATTTTATGAAAGGAATATCCTTTTTTAAACCATACATTAAAGGATTTGCCAACTGATAGGTGCGATGTTGTGGCTTTCCAAAAATGCATTCGTTTGCGAAAAATGATGATTATTGAAAAATTGATTTCCTGTCAGTGGTGATGGATGTGCAGATTCAAGAACGAGATGCTTTTGATCATCCACAAGGGACTTTTTTGATTTGGCAAAATTTCCCCACAAAAGAAAAACCAAATGTTCCCTGCCTGCTGACAATTGCCGTATCACTTCATCTGTGAAGCATTGCCAACCCATTTTTGCATGCGAGCCTGGCGACTTGTGTCTGACAGACAACATGGCATTCAACAGAAAAACCCCTTGTTCAGCCCATGAGGTCAAATCACCGTGATCAGGTGCCACAAATCCAATGTCCAGCCTGAGTTCCTTGTAAATATTTCTCAGTGAGCCGGGAATTTCAATCCCTTTTGGAACAGAAAAACTTAAGCCCATCGCTTGCCCGGGTCCATGATAAGGATCCTGACCAAGAATGACAACTTTTACCTTATCAAAAGGAGTTTTATTAAAAGCATTGAACATCAGTTTTCCAGGAGGATACACTATCTGACCAGAAGAAAATTCTGCAAGCAATTGTGATTTGATTTCAGAAAAGTATGACTTTCTGAATTCAGCCTGCAGCACTTCCAGCCATCCCGGTTCAATCTGTATCGTTTCTTTTACCATCTTAAAAACACCTCAGAAGCAGTCATATCCAAAAAGATTTTTTTTTCACGAAAAATCTAGGCAAAAAACTTCAAAGAGCTTGTCTGATAATTATTTTTTCCCTTTTTTGGATTCGTCAACCAGTCCTCCTGCTATCTTTTTGCCATTTTTGTATTGGTATGACATTTGTTTTTCCCCTTCAAAAGTATAGTATTCAAAAAGACCATCCTGGACACCGTCTTTAAACTCAGCGATTTGCATGATCTTCCCATTGTCGTAGAAATCATATTGTTTGCCGTGTGGCAAACCCATTTTATAATTCCTTTCTGCTATTTTTAGTCCATATCTGTACTTCACAGTTTTACCATGTAATTCTCCATCCAGATAGCTGGCTTCTTCAATAACAGAACCTCTTGAGTCGAACTTTAAAACCGGGCCCATCTGTTCTCCATCATTGAAATATGTGATAGATTCCATGTAGCCTCTGTTGGGCTCATAAGCTTTCCATGGGCCATGTTGCTTTCCGTTTTTTAGAATTCCTTCATCAGTTAAAATACCTGCGGCATTTGTTCTGGTGGCGTTCATAAAGCTTGTTCCATCGATTTTTTCAGTGACAAATCCATCCAGATTAAATTCGCTGCTTCCCTTCGGTGCATCTTTTTTCTGACATCCAAAGATCAATAATGCGAAAATGAATACCCATAAATGTTTCATTGTAATTTCTTTTTGTTGTTTGTTAAATTAAAATCAAAATATTTTCATGATTTTCGGCCAAAAATAAATAATTATTTGCCGGAAAACAGATCATTATCATTTTCTGTCTGTTTTAAAGAACAGCAAAGATGAATCAAATGAGTTGAATTTCTAATATTTGCATTGGATCCATTCAAACAGAAGCTCATTTGGTAAAACAAAATTAAGCTGTTTTCATAAATTAACAAAAAAATTAATATATTGCCTTGCAAATCTAAGGATATGGACAATAAAACGATCGCAAAGCACTTTGACCTGATAGCAAAACTGATGGAGCTACATCAGCAGAATCCTTTCAAGATCAGAACGTATGCAAATGCTTATCAGTCGATTGCCAGAAATGACCAACAGCTGATTGAGCTCGATGCGGACGCTTTGATTGCAGTCCCAGGTATCGGTAAAACCCTTGCTCAAAATATCATTGAACTAAAAGAGAAAGGCACGATCAAGGTGTTGGATGAATTGATTGCATTGACTCCACCCGGTATTTTGGATGTTTTGAAGATCAAAGGGCTTGGTGCGAAAAAAATCGCCCAAATATGGAATGACCTTGGTGTGGAAAGTCTGGGAGAACTTGAATACGCATGTCAGGAAAATCGATTGATGGATTTGAAAGGTTTTGGTAAAAAGACTCAACAAGATATTTTAAAACAAATTGATTTTCTAAGAAATTCGAAAGGTGCCTTGTTATTATCTGCCGGGATGGAATTTGGTGACAATGTGTTGATGCAATTTAGGGAACTGTTTCCTGATGCCCGATTCGAAATAACCGGTTCGCTCAAAAGGAAAATGGAAGTCGTTCGTCAGATTGACATTGCAGGAACCATTGAATCTGAGTTTTTACTAGAGAAAATCCATGATCTGGATGACTTTTCCTTACAAAATGGATTGATACATTATAAAAGTATTCCGGTGACTTACCATTTTTCCCTCCAAAAAGATTTCCAGGATAATTATTTATTATCATTACTGCCTGAATCACTCAATCCGGACATCTTTCCATATAGCTTGGCTGAACTCCAACGCATTCCAGCTGAATGTCTTGATTTGGTCGCTATGTCAAATGTTAAACAACAGACTGATTTTGATCAATTAATTGATTTTGATGATGTTAGAGGTGTCATTCATGCACATAGCAAATGGAGTGATGGGAATAACACAATTGAAGAAATGGCTGTTGCCTGCAAAGAAGCCGGTTACCAATATCTGTTGTTAACTGATCATTCAGCGTCCGCCTTTTATGCAAATGGTTTGACCGAGGAGCGTGTACTGCAGCAATGGAAGGAAATTGATAAGATCAATGAGCGTTGGTCCGATTTTAAAGTGTTTAAGGGGATAGAATCAGACATATTAACAGATGGAAGATTAGATTACAGTTATGATTTCATCACAGGATTTGATGTGGTAATTGCATCCGTCCATTCAGTGCTTAAAATGGATGAGGTAACTGCAACCACAAGGCTGATCAAAGCCATTGAACATCCGTCAACTCGTATTTTGGGGCACATGACAGGCCGTTTATTATTGAGTAGATCAGGATATCCGGTGGATCATAAGAAAATTATTGATGCCTGCGCCAGCAATAAGGTTGTCATTGAGATCAATGCTAATCCACATAGGCTTGACATAGACTGGCGGTGGCTGCCTTATGCCATGGAAAAAGGTGTTGGAATTTGCATTTCACCTGATGCCCATCACATTCGTGGTATAAAGGATTTAGTTTACGGAGTTTGGATGGCAAGGAAAGGAGGTTTGGTCAGGGATAGTTGTCTCAATACAAAAGATCGTCAGGCATTCGAAAACTGGGTTTCATCAAAATAAGTTATGGGAAAATACGTTCAATTGAACATCTAAGAGGTTCTTTGAGTTTGGAGCTCGTTATTTGCATAGAAATCGAACAGTTATGTGACTGTTTTTATAATTGGAATATGTTGAATACCAAGTATTTATAAGGATCAGAAATGAAAAAGGACATCAGATTGGTCTTGTCAAGCGGTGGAGCCAGAGGTTTAGCTCAGATTGGAGCCATACAATCTTTGGAGGAGCATGGATTCCGCATACGGTCAGTTTGTGGTTCCTCAATCGGAGCTGTGATCGGTGGTTTGTATGCAATGAATAAGTTGGATGATTACACAGAATGGATCAAAACATTGGATAAAAGTGCTGTTTGGGGATTGATGGATTTTGCTTTGACGGGAAAAGGATTGATAAAAGGAGATAAAGTTTTTGATAAAATGAAAACTTTTATTCCGGATGTTTTCATCGAAAATATGGAAATTCCTTATGTGGCTGTGGCAACAGATGTTTTGAAGCGAAAAGAAATGGTGTTTGATCAGGGCAGTTTTTATGATGCAGCCCGAGCTTCCATTGCGATTCCGGCGTTGATTACTCCTGTACATCATTTAAAGACCATTTTGGTAGATGGTGGCGTGTTGAACCCAATACCTTTCGATCATATTAAGCCGGTGGAACGTTCGCTGCTAGTCGCAGTCAATCTATATGGTCCTGTTGAAGGAAAACACGTGGAGCATATCGAGCCAGATGATGAAGAAGATGAAGATAAGGATAAGTCAGGATTTTTTAATTCGCTGTTAAGAATTATTTCAACCAGTGACAAAAAAAGTCTTGGATATATTGGCTTGCTGACAACTATTTCTACGATGATGCTGTCTAAAATGGCGGAACTGAGTATCCGTGTTCATCAACCTGACATCGTCATCAATGTGCCGGGAGACAGTGCCTCAACTTTTGAGTTTTTTAAGGCTGATGAATTGATCGCGCTTGGAAAAATGTTAGGGGATGAATCCATATCAAATTATTTTAAGGAACAAAATGCCTGAAAAAATGATGAAAAAAAAATATATCGATCTTGATGAAATAATTGCAACCAGCAGTTCAGGATTTTTGAAAAAATTGCCTTCCCAACTTGTTGACCTGATGAAAATCCTGATCAGGCAAGAGCGGATCAATCATATCCTGAATAAGTATGAATCTTATGAAGGGCTTGAATTTATCAGGAAATTGAATGAGGAATTCAAAGTGAAAGTTGAGTATACAGGATTGGAAAATTTACCCGAAAATGGTCGTTGTTTTTTCGCTGCCAATCACCCTTTCGGATTCCTCGATGGGTTGATCCTGACCAAAACAGTCGGGGAAAAATATGGAAATTTCAAAGCGATTGGAAATGAGGCTTTTATGCTTGCACCTCAATTGAGGCCAGTTATCGCAGCAGTCAACGTTTTTGGAACGAATCCAAGACAATATATTATTGAACTTGAAAAAGTGTTTGAATCTGATATTGCAGTGACACATTTTCCTGCCGGTGTTGTTTCAAGGATGAAAAAAGGGATCATTGAAGATTCAGAATGGCATAAAAGTTTTATCAGCAGGGCGGTAAAATCCAAAAGGGATATCGTTCCGTTTTATTTTTTTGGTAGAAATTCGAATCTGTTTTACGGAGTTTTCCTGTTGAGAAAAATGCTTAGAATTTCGTTGAATTTGGAATTGGCTTTACTGCCTCATGAGATTTTTAACAAACAAAATAAAACCATTCGGGTCAAAATCGGTAAACCAATTCCCTGGCAGACATTTGACAAGAGCAAATCACATTATGATTGGGCTCAGTATGTAAAGCAGGAAGTATATAAACTGCGATATCCAAATTGAACTGAATTATTTAATAATTCTTCAACAATTTTAATAAAGCAAATGTGGAAATTTGAAAATTCAAATTTTAATTTTACATTTGCACCCCGAAAAGGTCCGGTAGCTCAGCTGGATAGAGCAACAGCCTTCTAAGCTGTGGGTCACAGGTTCGAATCCTGTCCGGATCACATAGGCGCTTTTTGCGCCTTTTTTTATTCCTCCAATTCGCCGGAAAGCTGTGAAAGTGAATTTGTTAGTATGAATTTTCCGGTATCTGAATCTTTAAGCGCCGCAAGGGTTGTATTTTTCAAAACTTTATTCAGGTTATTTCTCATTTCTGTCCATGCTTCGTGCAACAGACAGTTTCCCTGTGCCGGACATTCGGGAAAACCAAAAAAACATGATGTTGCGTTAGAGTTTTCATCAGTTGCTACCAATATATCATATAGCGTAATGTCTTCAATTTTTCGGGTTAGCTTGAATCCACCATATTTTCCCTGTATACTTTCCAGTAATCCGGCATTGCTCAGTTTGGTGAGCAGTCTTCTAAGATATCTGAATGGGATTTTTAAATCTTTGTATATGTCATCAGATTTATATTGCCGACTTACATCTGATGCAATATAACTCATAATGCGAAAAGAGTACTCGGTTGTTTTGTTAAAATTTAGCATGGGCGCAAAACTAATATTTCCAAATAATAATGATGTGTTTTTTGGAAATAACTAATGTTTTGTTTGGGTGATTTATACAGTTTCTAAATCATTTAATGTATTGATGTGCCGGATAATTTCCATGAACCAAGATATTTGAATAGAAAGGCAATTATTTATTAGCTTTTTCGTTGATATACAAACAGCTTGCAAAACAACCCTAAATCTTCAGGAATGGAAAGGCTCATTTGACCAGTTGTGATGGTAATTCTTAAAATTGTCATTGAATTTATTACATATTACAAAAAAATAATATCTCTATAATTTTAATAATGAGATATTTAGTTTATTTTTGTCTTTGATTGTTTCTGAAAGAGACTGTCTACTGTTTTTTTGAAAGGGATCTTTCGATTGAAATATTTGTCGCTGGCCTGAGTGCCGGTAAAGATCTGAGATTAATCGTGCTGTCATGAAGAGTATTATTGAGTATAGAATAGTCAAATTCGTTATTATTATAAAGTATAAAATATTGAAAATCATGTTAAAATTGCAAAAAATTGTTTTATTTTCTTTATTTCTTGTGACTTTATACGTTTCGTGCACACCGGAACTCGAAGATTATCAGGGAAATTTGGAGGGTCCAAAGTTCTTTCCCCTTACTGTTGGAAATACCTGGATTTACCTTGTAGATTCAGTTGTTTATGATAATCAGGGCTTAAAAATTGATTCAGTCTCTCAATTCATCAAAGAAACCATCACAGATAAATACACTGACGAGGCTGGCGATGATGTCTTCAGGATTGAAAGATCTGCCAAAAGTCTTGATGGTGGTGGCTGGGAAGTCATTTCCATCTGGAGTGCTTCGAAAAATGATAAAGTGGCTTACAAAACTGAAAACAATCTGAAATTCCTCAAACTGACCTTTCCTGTAACAATGAATAAATCATGGGAAGGAAATATCTTTTTCCCAAGTGATATCGTGGTCAGAATCGCAGGTGAACCTATAAAAATGTACCAGAACTGGGGAAAATATAAATACACAGAAGTGGATGAAAGCCTGACTTTAGAAGGTAATGTATACCAAAACGTAACCACCATACTTCAAGCTGATATTGAAAATAAGATTTCCAAACGATACAGTATTGAGAAGTATGCAAAAGATTTTGGGTTGATTTACAAAGAAATGTGGATTTTGGATACTCAGAAATCTGAGTCTGCAGCATCATGGGAAGTCAAAGCAGAGGAAGGCTTTATATTGAAAAAGAGCCTTGTGAGCTTTGTTGAGGGCGAATCAAAATAAATTTCAAACACACAACTTATCCTAAATATTCTATGCAGTTTATCAATAAATATTTGGCCGTAGGAGAAATTCTTAAACCTTACAGGCAAAACGGCTTATTGCTGGCCCGAATCGAAACTGCATTTTTGGATGACATTTCAAAAGCCAATGCGGTTTTCCTTAAAGTCGATGGACTTCATGTTCCTTTTTTTATAGAAACTTTTGAACCGGATGATGAAAGTTGTCTGATCAAACTCGAGGAGTTTAATTCACCGGAAGTGATAAAATCCTGGAACGGACAGGAAATCTTTCTCAATATCAGGGATGTATCTTCTGATAGTTTGCAAAAACAAAAGAAAACATCTTTGGATCACATCAATGGCTTTACTCTGGTAGATAATTCTACCAAAAGAACTTTTGTCATTACTGATGTTGAAGAATATCCGCAACAATTGATGGCAACCGTCGAATCCGACGGTATATCAGTGCTTGTTCCGTTGATAGAACAATGGATTTCAGAAATAGATGAAGAACAAAAGCTGATCTTTATGGACCTGCCGGATGGATTGATTTGAAAAGGTAGGTAAATCCATATCATTTGACTTTTTTGAAAAAAGTTCTGAAATATTTGACAATCATTGTTTTATTTAAAAAATGTACCTCATTTTTACTCTTCTTCTGTCCTGATTTTTACTTAGGATAAAACTGAAATCCGAAAACTTCGGTTTTCTCAATCCGGTGGTTTCGAGGTTGACTATTCCAAATCCTTCTCTCGGAATCCCTAATACATTATATTTCATTTTGTTGTCACCATCTTCATCGTCGAGTACGGTAATGCCATAAATTCCGGGAGGCAACTCAATCTGGAGTGTAATTTTACCATTTTTTACAGTCGTTTTTTCAAATATTCTTTCATAGCATGTTTTTTCGTTTTCAAAATCAGACTGGGATGAAAAAGCAGCTACGATCAGTTTCCCTTCATGATCTCTTACGCCTTCTGCCTGGATGATCACAGTCAATTGCTGGCCAAATAGATTCAAATGGCAAAGAAGCAATAATGCTGGTAAAAATGACATAATGGATTTCATCGCGATCAAATACTTTCTAATGATACTTATTCCATAAAATTTGCCGGTGAAAAGGCTTTTTCCTTTTTGGCGGAACCTAATGTAAAACTTTTGGTTTCTATCACCGACCTGCGTCCGTTGATTTCGTTTTTCATCTCCATCGAAAAACAAAAATATTTTCCGTTGGGCTGCTTTTTGTAATGGCTGAATGTCTGTGTTTTCAGTAGTTTCCCTTTTTGATCATAATATTCAGTTTTCTGGTTAAGATAACTTGATTTCTCAACCCAACTGTATTGTATTGTAAATCCATCCTGCTTTGCTATTTCGGGCGACTTTCCCTTAATTTCTATTTTGAAACATTCCTTTCCTTCGTAAATTTCTGTTCCCGACAGTTTAAATGTATAATCATTTAATTCGGGTTTACTCATGTTGCCATTGGAGAATTCAGTGCCCATAAAACTGCCTTTTTTCTCACTGCTCGCTATCCGTCTGACTTTTCTGGTTGAGGGAAGGTAGATCCACATATCAGCCGTTTTATCCTCATAGTCATGGATCAGGATCGAAGTCCCATTCACTTCAGGAGGTGCAAGAAATTTAGAAACAGTTTTGGTGACATTGGCGGATTGTTTGCTCGATGTCTGTATGGTTCTTTGGCGCGAATTGCCTTTTTGGTCGTAAATGAACAACGTGGAGGTCATCTCAAATCCTTCAAAACTAATGGCATCCATCGATTTTTGCATGATGGATTGAGCATTTTGACTGTATACTGTCATAAAGTGGATCATGATCAAAAGGCTGAAAAACATTTTTAAATTCATAGTATTTTTTTAATGGTTAAATTCAATCAGATCATTTTTGTGGTTAATATTAGCTTAATGGTATAAAAAACGTGGTTTGATCAACAGACAAAGTGCAGGAATCAGTAACAACGAGCAAAGGAGACACATGAAAATGGAAATGATGATCAGGAATGCAAATGAATGGATCAATGGGAAAGCCGAGAAAAACAGTACGGAGAATCCTGCGATCACTGACAGCGCATTGATGCTAACCCCGCGACCTATTGTTGTAATACTTGTGATCACCGCATCTGGCATATTTTTTCCTGATTTGATCTCGGTTTTTAATCGCCAAAACATGTGAATGGTAAAATCGACTCCTAAGCCGATGGAAATGGAAGACAACAACGCCGTGACAATGTTTAATTCAATACCAAGCCAGCCCATTAAGCCAAAAGTGACAAAAACTGCAAAAACTAAAGGTAAACTTCCCAAAATTCCAGCATAGATGCTTTTGAAAATCCAACTTAACAGCATGGCAATCACAATAAATGCAAAAATCAAAGAATAGTTTTGCCCCCGGAATACACTTTCTCCCAGAGCTTTATCGACCAGACTGTATCCACCAATTGCTTCGCATTGGTCGTCGTTTTTTACCAATTTTTTGATGCTTTTTACTATGTATTGAATGGTTTTCATGTCACTCGCGCTATATTGTATGGTTAAAAGTGTATGTTCGTAATTAAAATCTGCAAATTGTTCAAGCGTTTCAGGATCGCCACTCATGTTGTACAGCTCTATATATTGAGCTATGGTTTCAAAATTGTCAGGAATGCTATTGTATTCTGGAGTTCCGGGTTCATTCAAAGCAGTGCTGATCTTTTTGATGATGGTAGTAATGGAATTCACTGAACCGACGCCCTCAATTTTTTTTATATGATTGCCTAATGTCTCGATTTTTTTAAGTAGTTGAGGTTCCCTGATATCTCCTCTGAACATGATCTGGATCATTTTTGATCCACCGAATTTTTGATCAATGGCACGTGCAGCGACATTGAACGGGTGACTTGAAGGAAGTACATTATTGGAGTCAGGCGCCACTTTGAACCAAATCAATCCTGTGAGTGAAAGTAGAAAAAAAATAGTAAAAATTGTAATGGTCCATCGGGTATGCCTGGTAACAAAACTTGCCGTCCCCGAAAGTACTTTTTGCAACAATCCGGCTTTTTGACTGGTCGAATCACTGTTGATTTCAGGTTTCAAATAGATCATAATGGCAGGAATGAAACTGACACTTAACAACAGTGCCAAACCTATGCTTATGGAAGCCACTACACCCATTTGCGCTGCTGGTAAAAGGATATGTGTCACCAAACCCAAAACACCTGCCATAGTTGTCAATCCGGTCAAAAACACAGGTTTTTTCAGATATTTTATAACATCAGCCACAATCTCATGGTTGGATTTACCATTTTTGGAGTTGATTTCTTCCTGGTATCTGCTGAAAACATGGACTCCATAATTATTGGATATGGCTAACATCATGATCGGGATCAATACGCCGATCAAGCCCAACTCCCATCCGAAAAGAGGAATCAAAGCCATCGATACCAATATAGAGATCATCACCACAGACATGGGTAATAACACGCCTTTCAGTTTTTTGAAAGCCATTAACAGGAATATAAACATTACCAGAATTCCTAAAGGCAACAACAATATCAGATCCGCCGAGATTTTTTTATTGGCTTCCTCCCTCAAATAGGGCATTCCAGTCATTGTGACTTTGGCTTTGCCTTTGACTGTATGCATGGCTTCCAGGATTGATTGGATCAAATTATGATCATTTGAAGATTTGTCTATAGTCAGAATGATCACGGTTTCTTTAAAGTCTTCGGAGACCAACATATTGTAAACCATATCATTTTGAATGATTACATTTCTTAATGAATCTTTGTTGTATGTCTCACTGATGTCATTTGGTAAAACCTGATCCGCGACCAGACTACCATCATTACCCATTATATTTTTTGCATGATAAATGGAATAAATTTGTGAAATGTCATCAATTACTTCAAGATCTGAACAGAGCGCTGAAACTTGTTCAAGTGTAGCTAGATCCAGTATATCTTCACTCTCGACCAATAACAACAAATTTTCTTCTGCACCAAAAACATCGGCAATTTTGTTCATATTGATCTTTGCCTCAATATCATCAGGTATATACGATTCCAGGTCAGGGTTGATTTTAATGAAAAATAATGGAATGATGCTTAATCCAACCAATATGCAAGTAGCAATAATAAGCTTCCTCGCATTTTTTATAATAAAACTTTCGTAACTCATTTCTGCAATTAAAAGTATACCCTGAAATCCCCAAATAATCCATTCATAATACCTTTGGAATAGTCGAAAAGTGACTTTTCAGGACCATCCAGATAACATCCGCCAAGCCCAATCCGAACCCGGTCATTGACTTGCCAGGTTACTTTTGGTCGTACCATCCATTCTTCAGTCTGAAAATCATACATACCTGCTATCTCGGTTGTAATAACTTCAAAAGCGAATGACCTGCTTAAATACAATGAAACTGCATGTCCAAATTCATATTGCTGTCCAAATAATTTGCGGTTGAATGTAGTCATTTCAAATACAGTCATGTCCATTGCAAAATTTAACTGTTCCAGAGGGTTAGTCAAATCATATTTCAAGGCATCCGGGGGCGAAAGTGAATCAAAGTTTGGTAAATATTTGCCTATATATTGCAATATCCATCTGAATCCCAGCATTTCCTTTTCAAGGCCAAGCACATAATGGACATCATCTTTAGGGATGTACATGCCTGTTTCCTTATGCGAAGGCAAATTGAATGCTGCTTCTCCACGGAAGATCAGATAAGGGGTTGGAATGGCAAAATCAATCCCAATGGCTTGTTTTTGGTATGGTTTGGGCTCATTCAGAATGGTCATGGATCCGTTCGTTTTATCAAATAAGATTTCTGAGTTGTCAAATCCATGGAAAGTGTCATAGCCATTAAAGTATGAAAGGGCAAAACCGGCAAAAGGGTAGTCTGCATTCAATCTGGCAGCAAAACTCATATTTTTGAAATGTAGAGATGGTTGGGCAAACTCTGTAAATTGTATATTTTGACCGATTGGGATCAGATCAAAACGGTAAAGGGATGGCTGGTAAACAGGCGTGAAAACCAAATCCAGGTCAATGGCTGAATTCATTGAATATTTTAGTCTTGCCATAAAAATGGAAATTAATTGGTCATCCATATCATCGGTCAGGAAAAAATAGTTTTTTGGGGTAAGATAGTTTGTCGGGTTATATCCGTCAGTACGACCCCAGTCAATGATCTGGTTGCCAATAGATATTTGAACCCTATCGTTTTGAACACTTGCGTAGAGTTCTTTTATATCTATGCCATTAAAACGATCTTCGAATGAAGATCCGGTTCTCATCCTGAGGTCTGCTTTCAGGCTGGCTTTGTCAAACCTTGCTTCGGCATTGAACCTCACCTCGCTGAATATGTTCGTAAAATCATAAATTTCTCCTCCAAAATAAGAGGAACCTCTGACATAGCCGTTCATCGTGATTTTGGTCTCAGCTTCAGAATTTGTGTCTTCAACTTCAGCTGACTGGCATAATCCGGAATATTGCATGTTAAATAGCAAGGTAATTCCCCAAAACAAACTCTTATTCATATTCTTTTTTCTGGCAAATCTAACTTCAATACCAGGCAATTGAGTCTGACTTTTGAAAGCTGTACCATAAGAGCAGGTGCAGCTTTTTAAAACTGTACTCCCGGAACAAAATTATATAAGCGTTGTCTATCATTTTTGAGCGGTATGGATTTTATGGTTTTGCCGGCAAGAGGGTAACGATGAAAAAAAAGATGATTAATACCTTATCTTCTAAACCTTCTTTACTGAATTCTTGTTAGACTTTTTTTTAACCAACTATTTAACAATGGCAGAAATTACATTAAAAGGAAATACGATTCACACATCAGGTAATATACCTGGAAAAGGCGAAGTTTTTGGGGATTTTGCATTGATCGCCGGAGATCTTTCTAAAAAATCATTGGCAGATTATCAGGGCAAACTTGTTCTGAATATTTTCCCAAGTCTGGATACCGGTACATGCGCAGCATCCGTGAGGAAATTCAACGAGATTGCTTCAAAAAGACCAGATACAACTGTTTTGTGCATTTCACGTGATTTGCCTTTTGCTCAAAACAGGTTCTGTGGAGCTGAAGGTTTGGATAAAGTGGTTACTTTGTCTGATTTCAACGAAGGGACTTTTGGAAAGAACAATGGTTTGATCATTGCTGACGGACCACTTGCCGGATTGCTTTCAAGGGTGGTGATCGTGTTGGATGAAAATCGTAATGTGATTCATTCTGAGCAAGTTGCTGAAGTTACTGAAGAACCGGATTACGAATCCGCTTTAGCTGCACTTTAATCAGTTGACACAAAATTAAAGAGGCATTTCCCGGGAAATGCCTCTTTTTTTATGCCATATGGATGTCTGCACAGACATCAAAAGTTTTTGACTGAAATATCCCTAACGAAAATAAATATCAGGAAAGGGAGTTCACGTGTTTCATCAAACTGCTTTTCAGATTGGCGCCTTTATTCTGATGCCAGATATTCCTTTTTACCAAACCGTCAACCAATTTGATCACTTTGGGCAGAAATTGCTCTGCTTCTGCTTTTACCTCCAATTCACGGAGCGTTTTAATTGCGGTACGGGTAGATTTTTTTACATATCTGTTTGCCAGTCTCTTTTTTGAAGCCTGTCTTGCTCTTTTAGCTGCTGATTTGTGATTTGCCATTTTTCTAAAATAATTTTGAGCCGCAAAGATAACGCTTTTATTTTTTTAGCAAAAAACAATTATAGTAAAAAAAGGTATTTTTCAAAATAGGAGGTAAAAAGTGCATAATTCAGCATATTTTCACTTGTTGCGGTGTATTATTTTTTTATTTCCGGCAACATTTTGGTTACTTTCCGTGTCAGTTGGATATCGATTTGGGTTTAAATTTTCATTCAATTGCGTTGTTTTCCGTTTAGAAAACAGAATGACAATCCAATTTGTCTGAATTTATCCTCAATATCTGTTGATTGGGAAACTTTCAGGTAGTCTGCAACGCCATTCAAATCAAGCGCATCTGTCCATGCATAGCTGATATAAGGTCGGATCACAAAGCTCATTAAATCCGTTCCCGGTATGTGTAAAGAAATGAAAAATTTGCTGCTCAATGGATTTGAAGACGCAAGGAGACTTCTTTTTGAAGTACCTGTAAGGTTGGTTTCAATTTTAGTATAACCTTGCTCAATCGTTGCTCCGACACCTATTTTTCCCGTTTGTAATTCAGCGCCAAGCACAAGACTGTTCAGACGGACATACAGATTTTTCTCAGAGGCTGTTTGTCCGTTCAACTCAACAGACGATAAAGTATTTCCTTTGCTTTCCCACGAAATTTCGAGATTCAGGGGGTTCAAACTGTATCTCAGTCCCATGTCTATACCATGCAACCAATGAAATGAGGGCATCTTATCGTTCAATATGGCCTGATTCTGAGTATTATACAGTTGAATCAACTCATTGCTGTTTGGGGCAAAAGCATAAGCACCTGCATACCCGATTTTGATATTAAGTTGCGAATTCGCTGATTGCGGCAATATAGCTGCCAGTAAAAGGACAGTTATCCCTTTGGTTATGTAGCTAAACATATATTTATACTTCATTTTTAGAGCATTGTAAATCAACTGTATGTAAATTTTTTAATCAAATAGTTCAATATGACTCAATTTCTTTTTTAAGCGTATATACCAAAAATTGAGTTCATTGTTGATTTTTTATTTGGCAAATATATTAAATTGAAAAGAGTTTTTGCTTTATATCTACAATACATAGACACTAAAGATTTTTATTTATTCGTGAACAATGATGAAGTATTTTTGTAAATCATTTGTTACTGTTTAAGACTTTTTGTATTTTCGTTTTTTATTCACCCAAAATTTGAATGATAGATTATGTCCGGTTTGCTTTACCAATTGGCATTGACTAAGATCAAAAGTGTTGGTCCTGTGACAGCCAGGAACATTGTAAGTTATTGTGGAAGCCCAGAAGCTGTGTTCAGACAATCGAAAAAAAGCTTGTCAAAAATTCCCTCAATCGGCTTAAAAACAGCTGAAGAAATACTTTCAGGTAAAGTTTTACCTGAAGCAGAAAAAGAATTGGAATTTATCCTGAAAAACAAAATTGAGCACCATTTTTATCTGGATAAATCATATCCGACTCGTTTAAAAAACCATTCAGATAGCCCTGTCATGTTATTTTCTCAGGGCAATATCGATTTTGAACATCCAAGAACTCTTGGAATAGTAGGAACACGCCAACCAACAGAACATGGTTCTCTCTTATGTGAAAAAATAATCGACGATATAAAGGAATTTGATATTTCGATCATCAGTGGACTGGCTTACGGGATTGACGCGATCAGTCATCAGACCGCCATCAAAAACGGAATGCAAACCATTGGTATTTTAGGTACCGGAATCGATAAAACCTATCCCGCCATACATCGCAATCTACGGAATAAAATGACTGCTAAGGGTGGTGTGGCCACAGAATTTACTTCAGGAACCGGACCTGATAAAGAAAATTTTCCCATGAGGAACCGTATCATAGCCGGACTTTCTGATGCAGTTTTGGTGATTGAATCCGGCTTGAAAGGTGGTTCCATGATCACAGCGCATATGGCATTTGGTTATAATAAGGATGTTTTTGCAATTCCCGGCAGGATCCATGACCCTATGTCATCTGGTCCTAATTATTTGATAAAAGCCAATATTGCCGGTTTGATTGAGTCTGCGACTGACCTGACAGAAAAGATGATGTGGCAGAAAAGCAAAACAGCTCAACCGGTTCAGTTACAACTATTTTATGATCTCACGGAAGATGAACAGAAAATATTGTCGATTATCCGTGAAGATGATCAGCAAAGCCCGCATGTAGATACGATTCAGTATATATCAGGTTTTGCACACAGTAAACTGACAGGAATTATTCTTGGCCTGGAGTGTAAAAATCTGATAAAGTCTTTGCCTGGCTCCAGATTTATGTTGAAAATTTAAGGATATCGTGAAGACAATAGAGCGTAGGCAATGGATTTATCTTTATTATAGTTGGACGATTGATGATATGTTTCATGCTGTATGCTGAATTTCTGACCAAAACATATATTTTAAGTTTGAGTCTGGTCTGAAAAATCCTTACTTTTTATAAATCGCTAATAATGAACTTTAATTTGTTGGTTTTCAATTGTTTCCCTTTAGTCTTGTGCTGATCTACGACGTCAGTAGGTTGGGGCGAAAAACGATTGAAAACCAACAAATTGGACTTTTTGGAGTAGACTCAAGTTTAGACTAAACGAAAAAGGGTTAAACTGCTCAAACAGAAAATAATTCAAATCTTAATGAATTTTTCTACCTGACTCAGATAGTTTTTGGTATTGATGTATTTAATAAAATAAATACCTGAAGTTAAACTTTTCAGGTTGATTTCTCTGTTTTTATTGTTCGGATCAGGAATGGTAATGCTGTACACACAGGCACCAAGTTCATTAAATATTTTAATTTCATATTGTTGGTCCGGATCTTCAATTGAATATTGTAATTTATCTGAAATCGGATTCGGAAATAAACTCAATTTGCCGCTTTTGATATGAGCCGCCAAAACTTTGGAATAACTTTGTGTTCCATCAAAATCAACCTGTTTGATCCTGTAATAACTGATGCCTGTCCAGGGTGTTTTATCCAGAAATTCATATCGTCTCAAAGCGCCTTCAATCCCTTTTGATGATTCCATTTGAAACGGAATCCAGTTCCAAGCATCTTTACTTTTTTCTACTTCATAATACTCGCAGTTGACTTCCAGAGCAACAACCCAAAATCCAAAAACCTGGGTTTCCTGATTATATATTTCGAAATCCACCAACTCAATCGGCAATAAAAATGCCTGACAATCTGCACCGGTAGGGGCATCTACAATCTCAAAATTCGTCTTTAACGCATGATTTATGAGATTGTTGGGTTGGTTTTCGTATTCCAATACAAAAGAGAAATAAATGGAGTGTACACCAGGTTGATTGTCGACCAGATTTAAAATATGGTCTGCGAAGTCAACCGCACGGTACAATCTGTCCACAGTATTTTCAGGGTCATTGATGGCAATTATGTTGGGAAAAGAAGGAGAAACAGGTTTCCCATGTTCAGAAATCTCAAAGAATTCCAGCTCTTTTTTCAGCAAAAGCGTTCCATTTTCATCGTATATTTGCGCATATAATTTAGCATCTACCATATCTTTATGAAGCCACAGATGGACTTCTATATCCTTCAAACTGGCAATCTCATCTGAACAGAAACCATGAGTATAGACTCCTTCCAGCAAGACTGGCAATAGTTCAACCGTGTTTTCAGGGCAAATCAGTCCATATGTTTTCGGTTCGTTGATTCCCTGGACTTCATAGGCTAATGTGGCGGCAATGATGCCGAATTTTCCAACTGTCAAAATTGGCATTTCCTCGTGAAATTCAGAAAGATAATAAACCTGTTCTGTAAAAACGTTGAGGAAGGACGCATTTATTTTGTATCTGGCGGGCTTCAATTCAATTGCCGGAATAACCGTTTTAAACAACAATAGATCAGGAGCTTCTTTTGAAACATAAACTAACGGTAATTCTTTTTGTATGATTATTTCTCCTTTCCCGGCAACTATATTATACCCTGATAGTACTATTTTTCCTTCCAGTGAATCAATGAGTAAACTTGGATCTGATGAACTTTGGTATTTGATTTGAATAAAAATTTCCGATTGTTGGGTTGGTTCTAAAAACAAATGATGTTCATTGAAATTCGTTCCAATCCACGTAATTTGCGATAAGATTGGAGAAATATATATTAAAAAAACTAATGATATAATAAATTTCAATTGCATGTTGGTATGAAATAGGGATAAAGTTAGCTTTTTAAATGGAAACAGGCAAGAGGTGCTGCTAAAATCAGGGAGCCTAATTTAAATATGAATTGATCACAGGAATAAAAAATGTTGATAGTTTTTTGTTGAATACTAAATATAGGGTAAAAAAAAACTCCGGCTTTTAAATTAAGCCGGAGTTTATATTCTTTAAAATTATCTATTTATGCTTTTTCAGCAGCTTTTGAAAATGATTTCTTTACTTGCTTTTTACTGTGTAATTCTTTTACAAAGTCTCTCACAATCGGAGTAGCAACAAAAATAGATGAATATGTACCAACGAGGATACCTACCAGCAATGCAAAGGAGAAGCCTTTAATGCTGGATCCTCCAAACAGGAACAATGCCAGGATAACCAGGAAAGTTGTACCTGAGGTGATCAGGGTACGGCTTAAAGTACTGTTGATCGCCGCATTCAATAAAGTATCCCTGTCCATAGTTGAATGTTTGGAAATATATTCTCTGATCCTGTCAAATACGATCACTGTATCATTAATAGAATAACCTATGATGGTCAAAATGGCAGCAATAAAGGCCTGATCCACTTCTAAAGAGAAAGGTACAAAACCCCTGAGTAATGAAAATGCTCCTATGATAATGATTGTATCATGGAACAAAGCGATCACAGCACCCAAACTGAATTGCCATTTAGAGAACCTGATGAAAATATAAAGGAATATCACTATCAATGCGATGATGCCAGCCCAAAAAGCACTGTCTTTGATGTCATCAGCAACTGTTGGTCCAACCTGAGTTGAACTGATGATATGTGTAACTCCCTGTGCATCCTCTTTGATAAAATCTTCGTATTCCATTCCGCTGTTCATAGCATTCAGCCCTTCAAAAATCTTTTGAGTGACTTTCTCTGCAACATCATCTGTTTTTTCATTGATCAGATAATTGGTTACAATGGTGTATGTATTTTGTGCATCGACAGCCTTTACTATGGGCGCTGATTTCAGATAGGGTTTTAAACCGTCTCTGAGTTCCTGTGGATCAACGTTTGATTTACTGTCAAATTCAATTGTATAAGAGAAACCACCCTGGAAGTCTACACCAAGGTCAAGACCTCTTGTAAACAGACTTACTATACCTGCCAACATTAAAACTCCTGAAATTGAATAAGCAACTTTACGTTGTTTGATCCAATCAATATTGATGTTTGATAAAGCATTTTTAGTGAATGAATTCCAGAAACTGATCTTTTTTCCTTTGGCGGTCCAGGTATCAACCATCAACTTACCAAATAATACTGCAGTGAATAATGATGAAAGTACACCGACGATCAACACAACTGCAAATCCTTTGATCGGGCCTAATCCGAAATAAGCCAGAATAATGGCTACAAGGATAGTGGTGACGTTCGCATCGATGATGGCTGAATAGGAATTGGCAAAACCTTCCTTGATCGCTGCCAACATTGTTTTGCCGTCCCTGAGTTCTTCCTTGACCCGTTCAAAGATGATCGCATTTGCATCCACGGCCATACCGATGGTTAAAATGATACCTGCTATGCCTGGCAATGTTAAAACGGTACCAAATGAGGCTAGTGCACCAAAGATGAATAAAACGTTTGTCAAAAGGGCAATTACTGCTACAATACCACCACCTGAATAGTAAACAACCATAAATGCCATTACAAGTAAGAACCCGATCAACATCGAATTGATACTTTTCTGGATATTTTTGGCTCCTAATGATGGTCCTACAGTTGATTCCTGAATAATGGTAGTTTTTGCAGGTAATTTTCCTATTTCCAGTATGCTGGCAAAGTCATCGGCTTCAGCGACCGTAAAATTACCGGTGATCTGAGAGCTGCCACCTGTAATTGGACTGTTAACACTTGGTGCCGAAACAACAGATTCATCCAGCAATATAGCGATTTCTCTGTTGCTGTCTTCATAAGCTTTAGTGGTCATCTCAGCCCATTTTTTGGCTCCAGTAGGATTCATCCTCAGGTTGACCATCATTTGACCTGTCTGAGGATCGGGACTTGCTGATGCGCTTATGACTTTATCTCCTTCGATGGGAGCATCTGTGGTACCGGATTGCATCCTGATACCATAGAGCATATATTGTTTGGTGAATTTGTTTGTTTCCGGATCTTTGATAGGTTTATATGACCAGCGTGGTCCGAATTCTTTAGGGAATAATGCCTGAATTTCCGGTTTTGCCAGATATTCATTGATCTGTTTCATCTTGTTTTGATCTGCCACTCCCATAACTGTCAGCGGATAAGGCAACATACCTCCTTCTGTTCCAAAATTGAGCGCTAATTTACTCAATAGTGGCCCTCCTGATAAAGCAGGATTTTTAGACGCTGGTACAACTTCCATTGTTGAATCGACCACATTTCCCAAAGAATCCAGCACAGGTGTGTAAACTGTGTCAAAAGTCTCAGGTTGCTCAACTTCAACATAACTGGTGTCTCCCTTCATTAAATTTTCAAGAGTTTTGTCGGCTTCTATGAAAGCTTCCATTATTCCAGGATCTGTAATGTGAAAAACATCCCAAAATTCAAGTTTTGCACTTGCCTGTAAAAAATTCCTGGCTCTTTGTGGATTATCAATACCTGGCAATTCAACCAAAATAAGGTCTCTTGCTTTATCCAAAGATACGTTTGGTTGCGTAACACCCAGTTTATCGATCCTTTGGTTCAGCATCTCGTATGTTTGACCAACAGTTTGGTCAGCCTGCTGTCTTATTATCGCTCTGACTTCTTCATCAGATGAATTAACAGTGATCAAATCTCTGAGAGTCGGGTTGCGGAGGAATATCCTGGCAAGGCTTTTACCTTCAGAGGAAGCTACCCATTCGTTGTAAAACAACGTGATAAAATCTGTTTGCGTATTCTTCATCCCATTGGAAGCGTTTTCAATTGCTTTCCTGAAAGTCGGATCTGTATTATTGTTGGATAAAGCAATCACGAACTCTTTGAGGTCCACCTGTAAAACAACACTCATCCCACCTTTAAGGTCCAGACCAAGTGCCAACTGAGATTTCTTAAGATCATCATAAGTGTAGTCCTTGATCAGAGGGATCTTGAAAATAGTTTCACTGGACATAGAATCCAGGTACTGGGCTTTTGCCTGCTTCTCAATTTCATATTTATCAGCCCCTTGAGGTGCTTTTGCTGCCATTTCTTTAGCGTATTCTTCAGCTGCATTTTCTACCTTTCTGGTCGGTAGTAAATACAAAAATTGAAGCAATACAACCAGTGAAAACAGGATTAACAACAGCCTAACGATTCCTTTTACTTGCATTTGTATAGAAAGTTTAATATATTACTCGTGAAAAAAACTCCGCAAATATAAAGGTTAATATATATTTAAGTCAAAATTTCTTATTTTATTCTAATATTACTTTATCGTTCATTGATTTTTGTCCCAGTTTTTTTGCTTTATGTGATAAAAAAGTATTTTTACTCTTTTATAATAAATTATCCGGTTTTGGTTGATTTATTGATTTTGAAGAACCTCATTATTTTACATTGAGATCTCAATTTATGATTTTTAAAACTCAAACAGAGTGAATAAATCAAGCAACCTATGTAGTTTTGGTAAACAATTACAAAGTAATGCGAATCAAGGGTTAAAGTTAATACTGCAGATAAGCAGGATTTTCTCACTTTTTTGCCTTGATCCTAAAGGATGAAAGCGAAAAAATCCTTTATCTTCCTTTAGGATTGAGGACAAACAAAGGATTTTCATAGCTTTTTTTCAACCATTGATTCGCTTAAGTAATTATATAGTGTCTGCAAGAAAACTTATGGTTTCTTCGTCTTTGATAAGAAAACTTCAAGGACAAGGCTTACGAAGTTTTTGAAAACAAGGAGTTTACTAATTGTAAATGACTGTTTCAAAAACAAGCATAACGCAGTATTTGGCGATTTCTTGCAAAGACTATATAATACTTCGATATCGATTAAATAGCAGAGTGGTAAGTAAACATAATGTTATCGGAATGTAGGTTTAAGGAGCTTATTCTTTATTCCAAATTGCATCGTTAAACAAATCAAAAACATAAATATGAACAAGCAATTACTTCAGCATGGATTAATGTTGGCATTCTTTCTGAGTTTTTTAACCTTAACTGCCAATAATTCACCTGATTCAATTCCTAAAGATATTTTAGGCGGTTTGAAATTCAGGAATTTAACTCCTGCATTTGTTTCAGGAAGGGTTGGTGATTTTGCTGTCAACCCAAAAAATATCAGTGAATACTACGTGGCAGTTGCATCTGGTCATATTTGGAAAACGGAAAATAATGGAACCACCTTTGCGCCGGTTTTCGAAAACTATGGTGTTTATTCCATTGGATGTCTGGCGATGGATCCAAACAATAGTAATGTTGTATGGGCTGGAACGGGAGAAAACAATCATCAAAGGTCCGTCAGTTACGGAAACGGAGTTTACAAAACCCTGGATGGTGGTAAAAGCTGGACGAAAATGGGGTTGGAAAATAGCATGCAGATAGGTATGATTCA
>Ga0209573_1001085_pt1 | contig 45556 bp, 25 predicted proteins | sample TNRBio252014_DNA_FD_185870 | JGI IMG/M metagenome (GOLD analysis project Ga0209573, IMG submission 185870) | Wastewater treatment Type I Accumulibacter community from EBPR Bioreactor in Madison, WI, USA - TNR Reactor_6/25/2014_ DNA (SPAdes)... | ecosystem: Engineered > Bioreactor > EBPR >...
CATCGCCGCTGTCGTAGACTAAGGTACCGGTTTCTGCATTCCAGATGCAGAAAGACCGGGCGCCCACGCAATACAATTCATCAAAATCTCCGTCGCCGTCCGTATCGCCTTGCAGGTTCGACACCCGAAAACGCCCAAGGTTGTGGTTTTCCTTTAACACCTGCGCATTAGGAAAAGCGATGGAATCCAGCGGTAAAGAGGCAACCGTGGAGCGTTCGTTGAAGCCGTCGTATTCTTTTTCATCACCTTCATTAGCGGTGACTAAATAAGTCGTATTCCCAACTGAATAATTGCCAATTGCATCGGGCAGGTAAAACCCTTTCAATGGATAATTGGCAATATGGATCACCCCGCTTTGGTCGGATACATCCAACCCATTGCCGAAGGCGCTATGGTCTTTCGTACCCAACGGACGGATAGCTGTGAACGTTTTCGTAAGCAGATCCAACTCCGCAACCGCATTATTTTCCTGCAAGGTCACCCAGGCTCTGCTTCCATCAACAGCAATGGTGATGTACTCTGGTTCAAAATCCTGAGCCAATGTGCTTGCCGCAAATAATTTACGTACACCGGCAGCCTGAAGTTCAGCTTCCTGAGCATTAAAGGTCGTAAAATCTGCCGTAACCACCTGATCCTGTGTGAGTCCTGTAATCCCCCCGCTGATGTCAATGATGCTGACCGAACCTTCTGGATCAATGGTGTAGGCGTCGTTGGGTTGGCCCTCATTTGCGGTAAGCACCAACTGGCCATCCGGCGTAAAGGTGATCATATCCGGCAATGCGCCAACGGTAACCGAATTTTGGAAAACGCCATCCACGTTAAAGAAAACGACTGATCCGTTTTCCTGTTCGTTGGAAGTACCTGGTACACAAACCGCCACCATGCCATTTTTCACTGCAATGCTCGTAATGCCGATGCCGTAAGAAGAAACATCTATCTGCTGAATTAACACTGGCGCAGCCGGGTTGGAAAAATCTATAATATCAAAAGCTTTAAGCCCGGTACTGATGGTAAACAAGCGCTTTGAGCCTGGATCGTAAGCAACAATTTCGGCCAATCCTTCTGCATCGTTCGGGTTCGCCACGGTGTACCTTCCCACAAATTCAAGCTCCACCGCTTTGGTCGCAATTGGCGCCTGCCGATCGTTGTCGCGAATGTAAACGGTAAAGAAAGGATTGCCCGACACTACGGCGCCGTTCACATTTTCCAGTGCAAAGACCAAATATTCATCCTGTTCTCCTTCCTGGTCGTCTAAGATTGGAATTTCAACTTCAACGCTGTTTCCGCTGCTGAAATCTAATGTGGTTGTGACCGGCCCGGACGACAGGTCGTTGACATCCGCCGTGCTGAAAACGCCGGTTTTGTAAACCAAATCCGCGCTGGCTCCTGTAGAAGGATTTTCTATGGAAAGCCTGATTTTTGCGCTACCGCCATCCTCCGCAATAGAAATAAACCGATTTACAAATGCAATTCGGGTGATGTATTCAAAAGTAAAATTATAGACATCTACCATCGCTCGTCCTTCCGAATCTATTACGCCGGAAACGGTTAGCGTGTAGGTATTCCCGAGTACAAAAGGCGTCGAATAGGTCAGCGTAACCGTATCGTTCAGAGCGCCATTGTCCGTGCTTACTGCGGTCGCCAGGTCGGTAATACCCTGATAATTCAACAAATCCGCAGCAGATGCAGCATTGAGGTCGTTGTTGAATACCAACTCGATGGTTGTTCCGGAAGTGACGGTTGCTTTAACGACCTGCGGCGCTCCCGGGAAATTCCACTGTGGCCAAACCTGTGGAGGGGTTCCTGCACCAATCCCGTTCCAGTTGCCGGGATTGAGGATCGCAGCGCGGAGTTCCTGTACCGTGCCGTCTTGTGGACCGCTATAATACCCATTGACGGTATTTCCGGCGACATTGCCCGGAGCCGTACTCAGGTTAATCGCCGTTACAGAATCCTGAAGACCCGCAGGAAGTTTGGAAAAACTACCGCTGCAGGCAGCCAAAGATGCTACCCAGGCATTGGAGCTGAGTGCAGTCAGGTAGCCGGGAGATTCCGGAGCGCCTGTGTATACAATGACCTGGTCGCCCCCGGAGCTGAGTCCGAACGTTGAGCCGGTTACGGTACCAATACTTGCTGCGCCGGCGTCATTTTGGATGACAAAAACCGTTCCTGCCGGAACGATCTGAGCCGGAGAAGTCCAGGTTATTCCACCCGGACACTGCGGCTGAGCATTGTCGGTGTATTTGGCATCGGTCAAGCGAATTTTGGTACCCGGCAAGATATTGACGAAAGTCAGCAACGCCACTTCATCTTCTCCGCCGCTGGCGTTCATTCGGTAAGCAACCGGTACAATGTCGCCGGGTTGGAAAGCGGTTTGAGGTACGATGGTTGTAAAAGAAACAGCCAGCAAATCGATAATTGCATTGTCAGAAGTATCTTCAACCACCCCCGCTTTGAGGGCGAGGTAATAGGTCTGGCCATTTTCCAGCGCGGTTTCCGGCGTTACGGTAATGATCTGCTCATTAATCGTTCCTGAGAATGCCACCGGGTTGCCCAGCGCATCGCCGAGGCGAAATTCGAGCAGGTTCTGAATGTCTTCATTGAGCACAGGCGCATCGGAAACCAGGCGAATTGGCTCACTGAAAGTCAACATCGGCTGAACATCAACCGCAACATCTACAGTGCCATTCAATGGTTCAAAAACAACGGTAGGAGGCAATGCATCCGCGCCAAGCGGTGCGCCATCTAAGGTGAAATTGTCGAATCGGTTGTTCCCGACAGCGCCGCCAGCACCTTGCAGGAACGTGATGCGGATTTGAAAATCCGGGTTGTCATTTACTGCAACGATACCTGAAAAATCGAGTGTTTGCAACGTAGGATCGCCGTTTGCGGGTTCTACCACAGTGAGGCTGTCGAAATCAATCCCATTTACGGAATATTCGATTTTTTGTATTCCAGCCCCTGAACCGGACCGGCGCGTGGCATACTTTATCACAATCTGTTGGTAGCCTGTAGTTGGCAGTGAAAACAGCAAAGCGCCACCAATGGGGTCGTTGAACCGCAGGTGAGAAGCAGCCGGGTCGCCATTTCGGGCGTTCGGGTTAGCTGTATCAAAGCCCTGGCCGGTATTGCTGGTGGCTTGAATGGCACTGATACCACCGGGAACATGCGCGATCGTCGCGCCGCCGGTCAGACTCAATGTGGGGGTTAGCAAGGCTGATTCATCCGCTGAATTGTTGAAGTTCCAGTAATGTACCAGCGATTGTGCCTGAAGCTGCCCGATTAGCAGCAACATAAGACTACATCGCCAAAGAGCGCGTAGAAGTAAGTTCATAGACTCTGTTTTTAAGAATTATTAGAATCCTCAAAAGTCAGTGTCCTGAGTTAAGTTAGCTTAAAATTCGGATTAAGATATGGTAAAGAAATCGGATGTAATGTAAACTATAACCTTTTCAAACCTGTAAACACACCCCGGCATAGGTTAGGGAAATAAAAATGGTGGAAAACGGTTTATGCCGTTTTCCACCTGTGCACTGATTGTATGAAACGTTGCTAAAAAAAGAAAAAGGGATCAGCAGTTTTTGGGATTTGAGCCCTTATTTTAAATACCACATTTTTGAGTTCAAGTCATCAGGTCCCTGACGTTGAATTGCCCCCTGGTATCCTTCAGCGTTAAGCGATTGTTCTATAATCGGATAACGGAATCGAACCGGAATTTGGTTATTGTTCTGATTTGTCGGACCCGGAATCAATGCAGGGATTTGGGTACGCCGCCAATCGAACCATGCTTCCAGCCCTTGAAAATAGAGGGAAATCCATTTTTGAAAACCAATTTTATTCAGTTTTTGAACCTGTGAGCCGGTGTATGCTACCTGATCCTGAGAAAAGTATGCTGCGGAGGGCGTTAATCCATAAAATTGAAATGAACCATTTACCCCATTTTCATAGTAGGTTAAAGCATTGCCGCTTATTAAACCTTTTTCAGCAGCTTCTGCCAGCAGGAACTGCAATTCCGCGTAAGTCATGATGACTCCTTTGGCAATGGAAAGTCCTTGAGTCGAAACGGCGTTTTCAAAATAAAGCGAACCAATTCTCGACTGGTTTTGCGGGCCGCCGTTGTACTGAAGGGCTTCCACGTCGCCCAAACCGTTTGGAAGTCCGGCAAATACCGGGTTACCGGAAGTTTCTGTTTCAGGAGTAGGTCGGAAGAAGATGGGCATACGGGTGTCATCCAGGGTCTGGAGCGTATCCAGCAGCGTTTTAGAAGCGCGGAACTCGTTGAAAGAGCCAATACGCGCAGAGTGCAATGGAAATTGGTCTGGAGAATTGCTCAGGAAAGTGTAGACTGCATTGTCTGCCACACTTTCAAAAATCGGGTTAGCAGCGGCGTCGTTCACAATTTTCGTCAGGTCTGCACTTACATTGCGCTTGTTGGAAATGCGTAGTAAATAACGGATGCTCAGCGAATTGGCTAATTTTTTCCATTTTGCCACATCGCCTTTGAAAATGAGATCGCCTGCAACAACTTCACCGGTTGTTCCCAAAATATTATTGGCCGTTTCCAGGTCGTTCAGAATCCCGTCGTACACTGCTTCCTGTGAATCGTAGTTGGTATAATTGATGCCCTCTTTTGCCAGAATAGCTTCAGAATAAGGAATATCGCCGTAAGCATCTGTGGCCAGAGAGAACATCCAGGCACGCATCACCAGCGCGATGCCTTTGTAATTCTGCTCATTATTGGCATCGCTTTGCGCAATAATGTTGTTCACGTCCCGCATATTGTCGTACACGCTGTTCCATATCCCGTTGAGTTGGCCCCAGAGGTAGCGGTCTTCATTTACAAACTGGTTTTTTGCGGTGTGCTGAATGACGATGTTGCCAATCCCCCAGGCTTCATTCAACAGACTGTTCATGACATCGCGCTGGATTTGCGGCATCAACAGACCTGAATTCACCAGCGTTGGCGCATTCGGGTTGGTATTAATTTCGTCAAAGTCTTTAGTACATCCGAACGCCAGAGAAAGCAGCGTAAGCAGTACCCATAATTTCAAGAAAGTATGTCTCATTGTCAAGATTGTTTATTGTGATAAAAATCAGAACCGGCAATTTAAATTCAAGCCGATGCTGCGCGTGGAAGGCAGCGCCACTGATTCTACTCCTGGAATGACCGTTCCTCCGGAAGTAGAAGAAGTTTCCGGGTCAATATGCGGTACGTCCGTCCATAAAGCTAAATTGCGGCCTACGACGCTGATGCTCAGGTCGCGGATCGGAGTTTTACCCCAGATGCGATTTGGGAAGGTATAACCCAGCCGAACTTCGCGCAATTTGGCAAAAGAAGCATCGTAAATTACCCCTTCAATAAGATTGCGGCCCAGGGTGTAGGAAGTATGCCATTCGCGGGCGCTGAGCTTCACATCATTCTGGATGAAACTGCCGTCTTCTTGTGGTACGACGCCATCTCCGATCACGCCATTGCCCTCAAGGCTCAGGTCGTAGCCATCGGCGCGGCCTTCCAGCGTTTCGATGATTTGGCCACCCTCGCGACCAACCGTTTGCGTGTGGGAGTAAATTTCACCACCGACGCGCACATCAAACAGAACATTTAATGTCAATCCTTTATAAGTGAAAGTATTGCTAATACCGCCCAGCCAATCCGGGTTGTAATTGCCAAGTTTGATCAAATTGGCCGTAGGCACAGGCTTACCCTGATTGTTGTACACCACTTTGCCCACGTGTTCGCCGGTCGGATCGTAGTAGGGGCTGTCCGGGTCATCACTCACCCGTTGAAAGCCAATGCCGTACATGTCACCCATTTGTTCGCCAACACGTGCTTCTACAGAAACATAACGTGAAGCCATTACGTAGCGGGTTACTTCCTGTCCGCTGATCGGGTCAGTGAACAGTTCAACAACCTCGCTGCGGTTGGTCGAGAAATTTAAAGCAACATCCCAGGTGAAATCGCGGCTTTTCAGCGGCGTGATGTTCAGGGTTGCTTCAAAACCCTTGTTGCGAATTAAGCCGGCGTTGATGAACCGGCGCGCATAGCCTGTAGTAATAGACAGCTCAAGTGGCAACAATTGGTTGCGGCTTTCCGTGTTGTAATAAGCTAAGTCGAGGCCCAGCCTGTTGCCAAAGAAACGCAGGTCAAGACCGGTTTCAATAGACGTACTGATTTCCGGTTTGAGGTTCGGATTCACCAGAATACTGGATTCACTGTATGCAGGCTGGCCCTGAACTGCTGTCTGCGCGTTGTATACGGCGCTTAATTGGTATGGATCGGTATCGTTACCCACTTGAGCAAGTCCTAAGCGTACTTTTGCAAAAGACAACACATTGCTGTTGATGTCGAAGGCATCCGTGAGTACCGCGCTTAGGTTGGCCGCGTAATAAAGGTAGCTGCGCGAATCAGAAGGCAGCGTACTGGACCAGTCGTTGCGAGCCGACAAATCAAGATAGAGGTAATTGTTGAAGTCCAATTGAGCGGTTGCGTACAAACTGTGGATTCGTTTTTCGCGGTAAGGCTGCGAAGCAAGGTTCTGGATCGCTACCCGGGAATTGGACAGGGTAAAAATGCCCGGAACCGCCAATTCTGGTGCAATAACGTCAGAAACCCGTCCTTTTTGTTGCATGGCGTTGCCACCCACGCTAAAATTCAGACCAAGTTTGGAATTCAATTTGGTTTTATAGCTCAACAAGAAATCCGTATTAAGTTCCGTGAAACCGAGGCGTTCTTCGCGGTAGCTGCCGCGCTGAAAACGCTGCGTACTGTATGCCCGGCGGCGTGCCCGGAATTCGTTGCTAACGTCTGTACCGCTGCGCAACATCAGGCTCAGGTTATCGCTGATGTCATAAGTCAGCGCTATATTTCCGAAAATACGGTCAATATTTTGGCTATTGGTATTTTCGTATAATCCGAAATAAGGGTTATCGTGGTAATTGTAGTTGAAATTGAACTGGTTGAGGTCTTCACGTCCGGCCATCCAATAATCCCGCAGGGACGAGACATCCACGCTGCGGCCAAGCCAGCAGTTGAACAGGTACATGATGTTTTCTGTTCCATAGCTCAGGTTAGGGCGGTTTGAACTGGCATTGTTAGCATAGTTGATGCTGGTGCGAACGCGCAGTCTTGGCGTCAGGTTATAGCCACCGGCAAAAGCAATGGAATTGCGCTGGAGGTCGGTGTTTGGAACGATACCCGTCTGATCCAACCAGGTATAGGAAAGTCGAAAATCGCTTTTTTCGTTGCTTCCCGATATGGCTACGTTGTGCGTCTGGGTCACCCCGGTTTCGAAGAAATCACGCACATTATCAGGGCGCGCAATGAAAGGAGTTGCCGTAATTTCCCCCCGGGCCGCCAATTGTGCGTCTAAGTTAACCGGCCCGATGGAATTGAACAGGTTGCCAACATCTGCGCCGCGAAAGCCATTGGCCGTTGGCGAGTCGAACTGGCGAACCAATTGTCCCTCCATTGCAGGCCCCCAGCTTTCGTCTACCCCGTCGGCAGCCCCGCCGCCGTTGCCATCTTTAAATTCAAAGGTGTTGTTCAAGCCTTGGCCGTAGACATTCTGATATTCCGGCAAGCGCAATACGTTCTCGAAGGAAACGGTAGAATTGATCGAAACGCCAATGCCTTTGGTGTTTTTGCCAGATTTAGTCGTGATCAGGATAACGCCGTTGTTGGCGCGGGAACCGTATAAAGCGGCTGCGCTTGCGCCTTTAAGTACAGTAATCGTCGCAACATCGTCGGGGTTTACCAACCCGGCGCCATTGCCGTAGTCTACGTCCTGATAAGAATTCCCCGACGAACCGCGGAATTCGTTGCTGATCGGCACGCCGTCCACTACAAAAAGCGGCTGGTTGCCATTGATGTTCAAGGATCGTTCCCCTCGGATGGTTACCCGCGAAGAGGAGCCAATCCCGGAAGGGTTTCCCACAATGGTCAAACCGGCAACTTTGCCGGAAAGCGCATTGATGATGTTCGTTTCGCGAGCTTTATCTAAGTTATCGCCACTGACTTCCTGTACGGAATACCCCAGTGATTTTTTTTCCCGGCTGATGCCCAATGCAGTAACCGTAATTTCCTGAAGTAAATTTTCCTGCTTCAGTAGAATCATCAGTTCTTTTTCCATACCAATGACTATTTCCTGAGCGGCATAACCAATGTAGGAAATCATCAATTTTTCTCCTGCGCGGACTTCTACGGAAAAGTTTCCCTGAACATCGGAAACGGTTCCCCGGTTGGAATCTTTTACAGCGATGTTGGCGCCGATCAACGGTTCCTTGCTGTCGGCGTCTACGACAATCCCAGTAATGGATTGTGCATGAACGTTCATCGCAGATAGCATTGCTACAACAAGGGCAATAAACAGGCCCTTGAAGGTTTGGCAGTGTACCTTCATAGTTCTAATGAGTTTAAGTGAAATGAGAATATGCGGGCAAAGGTATAAGGAGGGCAACGAGAAGCGGAAATTTCGGTATTAAATCCTATTTAAGTTACTGTTAATTAAATAATTGCATCAAATACTTCCTATTAATTGAATAAGAAAAAACATAAACTTTATTGTTAATAAACAGCGTATTTACGCAGGGTGAAGGCTTTTATATTTTACGCGAAAATAATACCATGAAAGCAATCCGGTGAAAAAAATCAAGCCCGCGCCGTAAAGACAAAGGTTTGAAAAAAACTGAACCCAACTTAAATCAGGTTTCCCAAAGTTACGCCACAATAAAACCAAAACGCTTCCTAAGTAACCAAATGAGTCGGCTATGTAAATTAAAAAACCAACGTTTCCGGTTTCCCGAAATGTGGCTAATAAGCGATCAAAAATAACGCCGTTAAAAAGAATATAAGGCAGAAAAACGCCTACTCCCGTCAGGATCATCCACACGACCGGCGACAGGTGACCAGCTCTAAACATCAGGGTTGCAGCCAGCAGCATCAGCGCCCCTGACACGACAATAGCATGATTTATCCACAAGGCCCTTTCATTGTTTTTAATCAAAGCAAGCGCTGCAACAAAAATCAACACCAACAGCGCCACGGGTATTTCGGCGGTAGTGAGCACTTCCGGTTGGGCACCAAATCCAAGTTCGTTCCAGATTTCAACTGTAAAATTGTCGCGCACATCCCTGAGAATAGTGAGCGCCAGATAAATCACCACCATAATGATCAGGCCGGGCGCAAACTGAAAAAACAGCGCTTTTCGCGATGTTCCATCCATAGGTTGGCGCAGGCTGCGCTGTTCGATATCCGGCCCTGAAGGCGGTGGCAGGTGTTCGAGTATCCACAAGCCCAGCAGCAAAGCAGGCAGAAACAGCATGGCAACAGCAAAGGGCATCCAAAACTCAGGGATGCCCCAATCCAGGATCATCCATTTTCCCACAGTTTTGACAAAGCCGGAAGAGATAATAAAATTTATGCAAAGAAAAGCAGCGAGCGCTTCCGTCACCCGCCGTCCTTCTAAGTAACTAAAAATCAATCCCCAACTCATTCCTAAAGGCAACCCGTTGAGGAACATCCAAAACAAACCCCAGGAGGGCGGAGATAAGGCAAGACCCAGTAAGGAAGCACCAGCAATGGCAATCATGATCAGCACCACCGCAGCGCGTCGTGCAGCACCAAGTGAAGAGATCAAGCGGATTCCAATAAACTTCGACAATGCGTACCCGGCAACCTGAGCGATGACCAACGCAATTTTGTATTGAACCCCTCCAATTTCCATCCCCGAAAAACTGGCTGCTGTGAAGGGTTTGCGAAAAGCATAGATACAACCATAGGTAACAAATGCGACCAATCCGGTGGTAATGATGAACGGGATTGGGCCGGAATTGGCTAAGCGGCGCTCAAGCGCGGGTGAGTGCAGCATATTTTTCTTTTCGTTTGAAAGACATTTCTCTAAAGGCCAATGATTTGTAAAAGGCCTTCCAGCTTTGTCAAGATATGAGTAGGGTTTGCGGTTTGCAATTGTTCTGCAGTTTGCGCGCCGGTCGTGATGCCTGCGCTGATCAAACAACCCGCTGCGATTCCTTCTTCAATGTCAACAATCGAGTCGCCGATTTTAGCGGTCAATTTTGGGTCAGTCACCTGAAAATGCTGCATCGCCGCCAAAATCATGTCCGGATATGGGCGACCACGGGGAACGTCATCTGCGGTAAGCAACAAATCAAAAGCAGGGCCTTCTTCCCAGCCTAATTTTTGGAGCAACCCTTCTGCAACTTTGCGTTTATAACCGGTATTCAAAACGACCTTTATGCCATGCGATCTTAAAGTTTCAAAAACATGAACCGCTCCCGGCATTGCTTTCGGCGTTAATTCCTGATAAGCGCGGTCAAGTAAAGCCTCAAAATCCTGGAAAACGGGCATTACCGTTTCAGTGGCGATCGGTTCATTGCTTTTGCTTTGCAGCACATCCAGAATTGCCTGAAATTTTTCTTTGCCGGCAGCATATAATAAAACCTCGTCGAGCGAAACTTCAAACCCGGCCCGCTGAATGGCCTGATGCACGGTTTTATAGACTACGTTTTGCTCATCCACAGTAGTCCCGGCCATGTCGAATACAACTAACTCAATGGTCATTATTTCTTTTTTATTTGCCTAAAATGTGGTTGATATTTTCCGATGCAAAACCGGCACTTGCCGTCATGCCTTTCCCGCCAATGCCTGTTAGCAGGTGAATCTGGTCATTAATTTTTTCCTGAAAAACATCCTTTGCTTTGCACTGCGTATACATCCCAACCCAGGTTTCGCGGATGTTCCAAGTCTGCAAATCAAAAATCTTTGCGGCCTCCTCCATCATGTATTGGTTAATGGCTGATTTGATTTCAATGCGCAGGGATTCCCGGTCGTTCACGTCTGCATATTCGTGTGAATCGCCCAAAATGATGGCGCCGTCGGTTGTTTGTTTAAACAAAATATGAACGCTCCATTTTTTTGCTAAGCTATCCGGGTCTTCTTTGGCTTTTATGGCCGCGTAGGAAGGGCATTCCCGAAAACTTTCATAGCGCCGGATGCTCAGTCCGGTCAGGATGGAACCCGGGATAAGTTGTGTAGGTTGCTGTTCCAGGAGGATCATTTGTAGTTTCACCGCCTGCAAATCGGCTTCTCTGTAAACTTCCGGGAAAAGCGCCTGGAACTCATATCCGTTGCAAATCAGCACCTGGTCGGCTTGAAAAATGCGCTTGTCGCTTGCGGTTACTTTGCAGGTCGTACCGGATGTTTCCACCGCCACTGCAAGGGTTTGGGGATAATAATGGAGTCCTTTTTGTTCTATCAGAAAAGCCAGGATACGGTGGAGGGCGACCCGGGGTTCCAGGGTTATTTCTTCCGGAAAGAATAAGCCCCCGCGGCAATAATCGGCGAGCAAGCCTTCATAGCGCTGCAAACATTCCCTGGCAGTCAACAATTGCGACGGGTAATCATTGGCGCGGTTAATCCCGGCCAATTCTTCCAGCAGCGCCATTTCTTCTTCGTCGGAGGCGAGGTAAACAGAGCCGTTTTGTCGCAGAGAAATGTCGAATTGTGCCTGAATTGATTTGTAGATTTCTAAACTTTTACGGCCGTACTGCTGCCAAGTTGCATCCATTCCGGAAGGTACAATTTGTCCAAAGTTTTGAACGGATGAGCCTTGCGGGAGTTGGTCTTTTTCCAGTATGGCAACGCGCAATCCTTTTTGAATGGCATGGTAGGCATGAAAAGTGCCCAGTACACCGCCGCCTACAATCAATAAATCATACTGTGGTTGCATGGTCTTTTTTGATGATCAGATTCCTTTCCGGAAATCCCGGAGTGCCTTAAAATTGAAGGTTTAATCGAAGCCAGAAGCTCCTTCCAACCCCGTCAACACCAGATCCGTGGGGCCGGTATGCTTCGTTTAGTATATTGTGAAATTCCCCGGAAATCGTGGATTGCCCAAACTGGTACCAGGCGCCGAGGTTAAAAATTTGCCACCCCGGGGTGCCGTCGTCGGCAATGCGGTTGTCGTCTACATCACCTTTTGCTAAGCGGCGCTGGTCGGTAGCAAAAATGCCCTCCGCACGCAGGCTCATTCTTTGGAATGGATAAAACTCCAGGTAGAACCGGCCGTTCAGCGGCGGAATTCTTCTCAGGGGCTCATCAGCAGACGCATTGTGGCCAAAAGTATAGGTTGCATGCCCTGCCATCAACCAGTTTGGCGACCACCGCCATTCAAGCTGCGCTTCCGTTCCCTTGATGAAAGCTTCTGTAATGTTTTCCTTGCGGTATACGGCATAGCCTTGTAGGGTATCCGTAGTCCGGATGCGCCCAATCAGATCGCTGAGTTGCAGGTAAAAGGCGCCAAAATTTGCTGAAAAGCTTTCTGTTTTGATCTTGACACCCGCCTCTATGCTCCTGCTTTTTTCGGACTTCAGCGCCGGGTTGGGCAATTCGTACCGAAAATCCACAATGCCCAGGGTGCCAAGGTCGTCAATATTTGGTGCGCGAAAAGCAGTTGCGGCGTTGGCATACAAGCGCCAATGGTCTGAAAAAAGCCAGGAAAGGCCCAAATTGCCAACAAGCGCAGAAGGTGAAATTTCTGAAACGCCAATATTTTCGTCCGGTACGCGAATGAGAAATGCGTTGTAGCGCAATCCGCCGGTTATCGTAAAATGCCGCCAGTTAAGGGTGTGCAGATTGTAAATTGCAAAACTGTTCATGCTGGATTGATCAGGGTACAAGCCTCGTTTTTTCAACAGGTCACTGGTGTTTTCATTGAATTCCACCTTATCGCTGCGCACTGCGTCTGCATACCATTCTGCGCCAGTGGTCATGGCCCAATCACCTGAAATATTGGATAAAACACTGAATTGCACTCCATTTGTAACATCTTCATCGGTTTCCGTAATTTGAATCGGCTGGTTGTTTTTCTGACTTTTCCGCACTTCAAGACTGCGCTGGCGCGAAATGGTCAGTTCTGTTTTTTGCCACCACTTGTTGTCGAAAGCTCCTTGCAGGCGTGCATAAGCCAACTGCCTGCGTTGCGGATCAAAACTGTTGTATTTGAAATTTTCCAACTCCACCTTGTGAAAAACCGGAACATCCTGCTGTTCCAAATCCTGATAGGCTGCGACAAAGTTGATTCGCTTACTCAACTTCACCATTCCTTTAAACTCGAAACTCCATTGACTGTATGCATTCGGCGCCTGTTTGCCAATACCTTCCCCCGCAACCAGATCGCCAAAATTTTGATAAGCGCCGCCAACCCTCAAAGCCCATCGTTGCCCTGAAGCTTCCACGGCGCCCTGGCTGCCCAGTTCCATTCCATCCGATATCCATTTGAAGCTTGCTTCCGGGCGCAGATCAGTTTTTTCAGAAAATCGGGGCGATTGCGTCAGGACATTCACAACGCCTCCAATGGCATCACTGCCGTAGGCTGCTGCGCCGCTGCTTTGCAAAACCTCTACCCTCGACACCCAACCTGGTTCGATGGTATTCAGGTATTGATTCGGCCCGGAACGAAAGGTTGCGTTATTGAGCCGGATCCCATCTACCAGCATCAAGGTTTGCTGGCCCGTCAGACCCCGCAGAAAAGGGGATCCGCCACCGTGATTGGTTTTTTGTAAAAACATCCCGGGAGTGCCAAAAAGAGCTTCCGGCAAGGTGCGCGGGGATCGAACTTTAAAATATTGACGATCCAGAACGGTCGTTATGACCGGCAACGCAAAGCTTTGAAATTCCCGGCGTTGCGCAGTCACAACGATGTCCAAAGAAAGCAAGACTGTATCTAAAGCCGGAACACTATCCTGCCTTGATTCAGAGCTTGCAGGGCACGACAGGATGCCTAAAAGCGAAAATAAGAGGGCAATGGTTATTCGTTTGTTTTGTATCGTGCGCATAAAATCAGCTTGATGTTGATTTTAATTTCTTTTTTTCTTTTCCTGAATAAAGTCTTCCACATTATCGAGTACAGGGGATTCGAGTACGCTTTTCCAATCAAATTTTTCATCGAAAGGGGTCAGCAATTTTTGAGGATCCAATACCCGTGCATCTACCGGCATGGCTTGATAAGGCGTGAAATCAGGCTGGTTGGTAAAAAAATCGCACAGGTCGGCAGCTGCGGCATCGTATTGGTTCAGGTAGGGCGTACCAAGGATATTCCAGAACGTTTTAAAAATGCTGCCGAAACTGTAATGTTTATGGCTAACGAAATTGCGCTTTGCCCAGGGCGAGTATACCATCAGCAGACTTCGGTGGGCATCCACATGGTCGCGGCCATCCTGCGCGTCGTCTTCGGTGACAACAATGGCCATTTCTTTCCAGTAAGGCGTCCGGGACAAAAACTCCACGATTCGCCCCAACGCCAGGTCATTGTCGGCCATGTAACTTTCCCGGAAAGGGTAGCCCGCGCCCGGACGTTCTCCGGCGCCATGGTCGTTAGGCAACAGAATCGTCAGCATTTGGGGCATTTTTTCAGAAGTATCCAACCATTTTTCCTTAAATTCATCCATGAACAATTCAGCGCGAAACTGATCCGGGATGGCCATGTTATAAGTCGGATAATGCTTGGACGTATTAACAAAGAGCGGCGCTGGAACGGGGTAATTGACCAACACTTTCTGGCCGTAGTATTTCATGGTAGAGTCTGCAAAATTTGCGGGCATTTCTGTGCCAAAACCCCAATTGTAAAACGAAATCCCGTTGCGTTCCAGGTGCTCCCACATTGAACCGGCTTCGTTGTAATCTTCGGGGAAAATAGCTCCGGCAGACCCGGTCCAGCCGAATTTTCCTGGTTCTTTACTATTGGGCTTCACCTCACGGGTTCCGCCATAACCCGCCGGCACATTCGTTTCAACCCATTGGTTGGGGTAAGTGTTGACCAACCAACGGTGTCCGTCGGCAGAGTGATCGGCATCTACATAAAAATTATCGGCAATGCCAAAGCGCTGGGCTAATGCTAAGTGATTGGGCATGATGGTAGCGCCTTCGACTGTAGTAGATTTATCCCGGTTAGAAAAGGTACGGTTGTATCCGTAGCGGGCAATTTCGGGGTCACCTTTGCCTTGTTTCACCTGCCCAAAGACTTCATCGTACGTGCGATTCTCTTTGGAAATGAAGACAATATGCTTGATCGGGCTTTGCTTTTGGCCCGGAAACCAGGGCACCGGGTTGCCTGTACGGGCAGCTAAACCCGGATCAGAAACCGGAGTTAATTTAAAATTATGGTCCAGTACCTGTTGGGTGTACAACGGAAGATCCTCGTCATTAGGAATGTCGAGCATGGTCACGGACCCATGCATGAGGTGGCCGACGTAACTTCCTTCCGGGCCTTCTTTGAACGTATATCCGCCATTGGGGCCACTGCCGTAGCCTTTTGCATTAGCGATGTATAATTTTTTTCCATCGGGTGATACCGCAACCTTTGAAGGGAACCACCCAACCGGCAAATGACCAACGACTTCAAGGGAGGGCACATCCACTACAGCAACGGCGTTCAACCCTGATTCTGCAACATAAAGGCGTTTTTTGTCGGGAGAAAGCGCCACGCCAAAAGGAATTACCCCCCGAAAGTGGTTCAACTGCGGTAACGGCTTCAGGAAAATATTTTTCACAACACGTCCCTGCGCGGGTTCTATGACTGAAATGCAATCGTTATTGCCATTGGTAACAAACACATATTTGTCGGTAGCTACTAAAGAATTTGGGCCCGATCCGCCAACAGCTGGAATGCCTTCTATTTTTTTACCTACTAAAAACCCGGTTTTGATGCGATGGATCACTTTCGGGACTGCGGCTGAAACGTCAACAGCCCAAACTGAAAACGATTCGGGCGCATTCGGATCGCCAAGGCCGGGAACAACCGTTTCTCCTTTCTGGTAGCCCTGGCGCATTTCTTTTGAGTTAAAAGCAGAAGCCGAAAAATCAATTGCCATTTGCTGGGGAAGCGATGTGTCAGCATGTTGTATAGGTTGGTATTCAAACATGCCTACATTGGCAATATAGACGGTCTTTTCGTCCGGAGACAACGTTACCCCAAAAGGATAGCGCCCAACTGATGCGTAGTTCAATACCTTTCGGGAACGGGTATCGGCGATGATGAGTCTGAAATTACTTTGATCACACGCATACAAGGTACTGCCGTCGCGGGTCAGTACGAGATCGCCAAGGTACCCGTCGGCGTGGTCAGGTTGGGCGCAGACAATGGAATCGAGCTTGGCGCCGGTTTTTAAATCAAACAGGTAAAGTTTATTGGATTGGCCGCCAGCAACCCATACATTCTTGTTATCGGGTGTAACTGCAAGGCCCATAAAGACGTCTTCAAGCAGGTTTTTGTCGTTCATTGCGCCTTCAGGTACCTGACGAACATTGGGATGCCCGGATGCAGGATTTTCCAAAATCGTAACTGAAAATGGCCTGTTGCCTGAATTAGCGGTCACTGCTACCGATCCGTCCGGCGAAAGTGCCAAGCCGAAAGGATGCGGAGCAATGCGCACAGTTTCTCCCATTGGCGCCACAATCCGGCCATTGGGGATAATGGTTGCCCCATCAACGTTAATCTGGCAGTAGCGATCACCGGCGGGCGGTTCTATTAGCCAGTCCCCGGTTATTTTTGGAGTGCTACATGCTTGAATAAGCAACAATAAACCAAGAAGTTGGAATGCAAGGACAGTATAGGATCGAAACATTCGTCAATTTTTTTAATGGATTAAACAGGTGCGTTTCACACTTTGCAGGGAATAGAGCTACCTGACGTTTAGCGTTCGCTTTCGTCTTCTTCTGTTTCATAATGCAGAAAAGCAGCTCTTCGCGGTGCAGGCATTTCTGAATGTTCTCCTTTAATTGCCTTCCAAAGCACTTCGTTAAATTCGAGATCGGGAACAAGGTCTTCTTTAGACAAATCAAATGCTTCGGAGCGGCGACTCAATTCACCAATTGCAGTATTCAGTTCGTCCAAATTGACATTGGAAGGCCGCGCTTTAAAAGGCGTTAAATCAGGATTGGCCGTAAAACAACGCCACATCGGAGTTGCAGCCGCATTTTGCTGGCTCATCGGCGGCAAGCCAAGAATCAATTCAATCGTACGCAACATAGAATTCGTGCTGTACAGGGTGTGATCCACCGATTTACGACGGGTATAAGGGCTGATCACAAAAGCAATAGAGCGATGGGCATCTATGTGGTCGGCGCCATTTTGGGCGTCGTCTTCCAGCACAAAAACGGCTGATTCTTTCCAGATCGGACTTTGAGACAAGTGTTCAATAAACAACCCGAAAGCCAGATCATTATCAGCCATTTGTGCAAAAGGTGTTGGTTTGCCAAGGCGCAAACCTTCGGTGTGGTCGTTGATGAGCCGCAAAGTATTGAGTTGAGGCAAGGCGCCTGCAACAACCAAAGAATCGAAATCGCGTTTCCACTGGCTGACCCGCATGGTATCTTTCACAGAAGTATCCCAGGAGGTAAAATAAGGGCAGAAATGCTTTTCAAGCGAAGGAATATTGGGTTTGTAATCATCGGTAAACTCGCCGTACGTGCGGTAGCTAACCCCTGCCCGCTTGCAATGATCCCAGATAAAGCCGCCCTTGGGCCAGGCTATTTGATTCTGACCTTCATACACGTAATTGCCTCCCCGGCCTCCATAGCTTGTAACCCAAGTCTTTTCAGTGTAGTCATTGGCATAGCCGGCCGTGCTCCAATTGTGGCCGTCGGCGCTGACTTCTGCGCTGACATAAAAATTATCGAGCAAGACAAATTCCCGGGCTAACGCATGATGATTGGGCGTAATTTTTTCCGGAAACAGACACAAAGACGTGTCTCCATTACCTTCCGGCATATCCCCAAATACCTGATCGTAGGTCCGGTTTTCTTTAATGATGTAAAAGACATATTTGATCGGAGAAGGACCGCCAACCCGCTGTGGAACAGGATTTCCCGGCTCCCCTTCCGCTAATTTTTCGCGCTCTTTAGAATAGGGCGAATTGCGGTAAACCTGTCGCGAGTAATCCGCTAAGCGCCTTTCATCAGGCGCTTCAATGATGCTCAGCGTACCTTTCATCAACCCGCCGATGTACTGGATTTTCGATGTGGCTTCCCGGTCTCCTTTCTGATAAGCTACCCTTTGCTCCAAGCTCGTTGGGTCGGGGCCTGCCGGGTTGGGGAAAGAAGAAAAACCTTTCCCGTTCGATACAAATATTTTCCGCCTCATCGTGCGTACAGAGGTGGGGTACCAGCCTGTTGGGATAAATCCCAGCGAGCGCCCCTGGCCGGGCTCTGACACATCGAAGATGGCCAGACAATTGTTATCGGCATTGGCGACATAAAGTTGTTTCCCATCAGGCGACAACGCCACGCTGTTAGAAGTAGAACCATTGGGCGCGTCGGGGTATAAAGTGGCTGTCAAAATTTCTACTACTTTCCTGCGTTGCAAATCCACCACGCTTACCGTATTGTCATCGGCACAGGCGATGTAAGCAAAATTTCCCTTTTTATCAAGGACTAAATCATTGGGATTGTCCCCAACAGGGATTCGACTGGCGACTTTCCGCTTTTCCGTATCCCATATCACCAATTCATTATTGCCCCAATGGGAAAGGTACAGTTGCCTGCGGTCGGGGGAAAGCACACAGGTATACAGCTCTTTCCCGATGGAATCTCTGTGCAAAATAGCTTTTGTACGGGTGTCCAAAACATAGAGGCTATGATTTTCTTTGGTGACCACGTAGAGTAAATTTCGGGCATCATCTACACAAAGACCGGCAGGGGAAATTTTTGTCGGCCAGGGCTTACCTAAAGTCAGGGTATCTTTAAGCACCAATTTTTGCTTTACAACCTGGTATCTCAGAATTGCATTGCTGTTGCCCCCGGATACGTATAAAGTTTGGTTATCGGCGGCAAATGCCAATCCCACCCAGGCAATTGGAATTTCAAAAGTATGCAACAGTTTACCCTTCCGGGTATCAATCAATTGAAGCGACTGAACACCTTGCCCATTATTGGTCACTGCAAGGTATTTTCCGTTGGGTGACAAAGCAATATTGAGTGGTAAATCCCCCAAAGGCAACGATTTTCCGGCAGGACTAAGCAACCAGCCATTCGGCAGCAATACCGTATTTTCGGTTGGTAAGGTTCCCGGGCTATTCTGGGCAAAAAGGGCCTCCTGAACGCATAAACTCAATAAGGCAACAAGTAAAAAAAGGCGATTAGGCATCATATTAGGCAGCTTTTTCTATGAGCAACGGGCCTACATGATTATACGGATTGTATGGCAGGCGTGCTAAATTTCTACTTCCAAAGGTAGCGAAGTAAAGCACACTCTATGCGGCCGTACACATAGTTAATACAAACTTAAAAGCTGCTTAATTTTTACCCTATTCAATCCACCTTCACCACTTTTGCCACCCGCTCCTTCCCGGTATCACCTTCGTATAAATGCACAAAATATAACCCGGTTGCAAAAGCAGAAAAATCTACCCGACCGGAATTGTTTTCAAGATACAACGCCTCATTCCACAACAATTGCCCGGAACTGTTGAAAATCCGAATGCCCAGAACGGCCTGTCCGGTATGATGAATCATTAAAACATCCGATACGGGGTTGGGAAACAGTTTGGTATTCCGGAACAAGTCGGTGGTGCTCACCACATCGTCCACCAAACCATTGCAATCGTTATCGAGGTCATCTAAGACTTCGACTCCCTCCGGGTTGACTTCCAGGTTGGCGTCATCGCAATCCAGGTCGTTGTCCACATAACCTGAAAGTTCGTTCAGGCAGGTATCGAGTACCGTTGCAGCATCCCCGAATCCGTCGCCGTCTGCATCGGCGTAGTAGGTGAAGAATGGCAGTTCGTCTGCCTCGCCATTGCAATCGTTGTCCAATCCATCACAAACTTCTACGGCTGCGGGGTTCAACGCAGCAGCTTGGTCGTCGCAATCCGAGCTGTTGGAAACGTAGCCCGGCAGTTCACTCAGACAGGTATCCAGCGTAGTCGCTGCATCTCCAAACCCATCGCCGTCTGCGTCCGCATAATAGGTGAAGAACGACAGTTCGTCCGTCTCGCTATTGCAATCGTTGTCCAACCCATCACAAACTTCCACGGCTGCGGGGTTCAACGCGGCATCCTGGTCGTTGCAATCCGAGCTGTTGGAAACGTAGCCCGACAGGTCGCTCAGACAGGTATCCAGCGCTGATGCAGCGTCCCCGAATCCGTCTCCGTCTGCATCGGCGTAGTAAGTAAAGAAGGGCAGTTCGTCCGTTTCGCCGTTGCAGTCGTTGTCTAAGCCGTCGCAAACTTCCGGCGCATCGGGGTTCAGTGTGGCGGCAGCGTCGTCGCAATCTGTATTGTTGGAAACGTAACCCGGCACTTCGCTCAGGCAGGTATCCAGCGCTGATGCAGCGTCCCCGAATCCGTCTCCGTCTGCATCGGCGTAGTAGGTAAAGAAAGGCAACTCGTCCGTCTCACCGTTGCAGTCGTTATCCAAGCCGTCGCAAACTTCGACTACTCCGGGGTTCACTGCGGCGTTCTGATCATTGCAATCTTCAAAACTGTAAAAGCCGTCCTGGTCTGTATCGGTATAAAAATAGGTTTTTGCTAAGTGGAAAGCGCCCATACCGGTCTGCGCACCGATCACGCGCCCCGGAATATCGTCCATTGGCGGGTGGATGCCACCCCATATTCGCGACAAACTGGTTTGATCGGAAGCATCGCGATACGTCGCCCATTGCAGGGTTACATCCACGGATGGGCCTTTTTCCAAGCCAAGGAAGTTGCTGTTGGCAGCAATGTGAAACTCGCCCATGCCCCCGGGGAAATATTCATCGCCGCTGAGCAGGGTGAGGGCTTCGGCCGCCGCACGGGAGTAAGTCGAATGCCCGGAAATATACCCTCCAAAAGGGGGCGTTACAAAAGTTCTGCGCTGGTAGGGCCACCATTCTTCGGCCAAAATCCAGTCTACTCCGCCAATGTCCGTCGTGGTGTTGAAAATGTAATTGGGGCCGCGCCAGGAATAAAATTTGATTTTCCCGACATGCTCATTGTTGGCGCCAGCAAGGGGATCCCCAGCCTCTACCAGCTCGATAAAGCCGGGAATTAACGGCACGCCGGCGATGTGGTAGGAAGGCAGACCCGGATCAGAACTTTGCCCGCGGTCGGCCATATAACGCAATGCAGAAACCGGCCGCACGCCATCGTACCAGCCTTTGATGCCCCAGGCTGAAATGGCGGCGTCGTGAACAGCCCCTCCCAGCGTGAAATAGGCTTTTACGTCCCATTCCAAATCGCTGAGTACCGGGCCTTTGCCGTTGTATTTTTTAACAAAATCCGGGTGATCAGTGACATGGTTGAGGATGGTATACCAATGTCCCGGAGGGGTTTCGGAATTAGGGCCATCAGCCCAATACTGTGCCAGTACCCGGGTGTAATCGCCGCGCGGTACAATTTGTGGTTCGTAAGGAAGGCCGGTTTTCGGGTTGATTGCATGGCCAATGCCTGTATCGCCGCCGTTTTCAAAATCGTAAAAATCGTGGTATTCTGCCACTGTCTGCGGATAGGTTTGTACGTTGCCGATAGCGCGGGGCGAAATATCCCAAAAAACGCCATCATTGGGATCATGATGGGCGCCCCAGGCCGTTACCAGCGCGAAATTCCATTTGTATTCGTCCGACATTGCTCCGCCATTCAGCGTATCAATCATGGGAAAAGAGCCGGGGTCGTGATAAACTAAATATTCATTGTTGTCGCGCTCATAAACCGTCACATCATCTGCTGTCATCGCAAAAGGGGTCACATTGCCCCATTCCGGACTTTGAAAAGACTGGGTTGCAGGCACCGGGTTGCCGCTTTGGTCAATGGCAGCTTCTAAGGTCAGGCGCTGCCAGCGGTTGGGATCCGTGATATTCGGATTGCCCGGATCGGCCATGACCAAGGGGGTATTGACGGTTTGATAATACTGAATGGCGTAATTATTTTGCTCGTTGGCGCCATCCATCAACCCCATTTGCAAGACACATTGGGCGATATAGTTGCCCAACGCAGCAGGTGAGCCGGATTGGTAATTGGTAGACACAATATCAAAATCATAGCCCAATTGGTTCATCAGCGCGGTATATCTAAGGTAAGCTGCGAAAAAATTGGGCGAAAGCGAAAACCGTTGCAGCAAAATTCTAAACATGGCAAAACTGATGGCCTGCTCGCGTGCTGCTTCTATATTTGCGGGCGTCGGTACGCCTTCAAAAGGGCAGGTATATCCGCTTACCGTTTTCCCGAGCAAATAGGGCTGGGCGACGCTGTCGTAAGCGGCCCAGGCATCGTACATGGCCAATGAAGTATGAAACAGGTTGCGGGCGTGCACCGGTGGGCGCGCGAAATCCTGACGAATGGATTGAAGCAGCGCTTCGTTCCATTGCCGGGCAACGGATTCTTCCTGAGCGGAGGCAGCGGTTAAAGCAAAGATGCTGATGAACAGCGTGAGGCGTAGCGTTTGGGCCATGTGATTGGTGTTATTGTGTATTTGAAATAAACCCCTTACAAAGGTAAATATACGAGTTCTCCCAATTAGCCCCTCTGCGTTTCCTGTTTTGTCATCCTGCATCCCAAAAGTGGCTGCTCAGACTTCTGTAGGCTGCTCTTTTTTAGTCCCTGCATACAATTCATATTCCAACAACCGGCAATCAATTTTACCCGTGTAGAACTCCAGCCGACGGCTCGCTTTCAGCCCTATTTTTTTCGCTAAGTCGGCGTTGCCGGTAAAAATATAGCCGGTATAGCCTCTGCATTGCTGCTTCATAAAATCGCCGATGCGGGCATAAGTGGCTTCCAGTTCCAGTTCCTCGCCGAGGCGTTCCCCGTATTCCGGGTTGAAGACGACCACACCGCCAGCGCCTTCCGGGACTTCCGTACTTGCAAAATCACAAACCTCAAAATCGAGGTATTCCTCCACGCCGGCCTGAGCAGCGTTGATTTTTGAGATATGAACCGCATCGGGGCTGATGTCGGTAGCAAGGATGCGCAAGCCTGGTAGTTGTTGGACCAAATCATAGAGCAATCGCCGCTCTTTTTCATACATCGAAGCTTCATACCCCGTCAGGTGCATGAACGCATAATTGTTGCGCAGCAAACCCGGATAGCGCCCCGTGGCAATCAGCGTCGCCTCGATGGCTAAGGTGCCCGAGCCGCACATGGGGTTCACGAAAGGCGATTTCCGATCCCACTTAGAGGCAAGGATCACGGCTGAGGCTAAGGCTTCGAGCATGGGCGCTTTGCCGGGGATTTTGCGGTAGCCATGTTTGGCCAGCGTTTCTCCGGAGGTGTCAATAAAGATTTCCGCCTGTTCGTCTTTCCAATACAGGTACACCACTACGCCCCGAAGCTCCGAACCGGTATCCGGGCGCCGTCCGGTTTTCAGCCGGATCCGGTCCACAATAGCGTCTTTGACTTTTACATTGGCGAACATCACCGTGCGAATGGTGGGGTGGTAAACGTTTCCGGTAACGGAAAAATAGCCGTCGGGGGCTATGAAGGTCTCCCAGGGAATGGAAATCAGCGCGCTGTACAGCTCATCGGGGCTGTTGCAGGGGAATGATTTGAGGGAATACAACACCTGGCTGGCGCAACGCAACCGGAGGTTGAGGCGGATGCACTGCCGCACATTCCCCCTGAGTTCGACGCCGGTGGCAAAGGTGCGGACAATGGGGCAGTCCAAATCCCGTAACTCCTGCTCCAGACAGGGCGACAGGCGGCTGTTGCAGGTGACGATGATCCGGCTGGGTGTGTGAAAAACGCGCATGGAAAATTTTGCGCGAAGGTAGGAGATTCTTGGGAATACCTTAAATGATCCGGAAGCAAAAGCATTTGAGCAATGAGATGGGCCAGATTAAGTAAAGCTTAGATTGGCACAAAATAAAAATTTGGTATTCAATTCAGTGTACAATTGCATGAAAAGTGAATGATTAAGCATACATTTGCGTAATCAGTTACGTAATTTATTTTTAAATGAACTTCTACGAACAAGCCGGAAAAAAAGCCATTGGCAGCAGGCTCCGCCGCCTGAGTGAACGGATCGCCGAAGACGCCAGTCAATTGTATGCGCTCTATGGCACCAATTTGCAACCCAAATGGTTTCCCGTTTTTTATGCATTGTCGCAGGCACAGGAAAAAACCATTACCGCCATTGCTGAGGAAATCGGGCATTCTCACCCGTCTGTCAGCAAGATCATTGCAGAAATGTCGAAACAGCAATTCGTTGAAGAAGCAAAAGATAAAACCGACCGCCGTAAAAATGTGGTTCGGCTTTCCGCTAAAGGCATCGCTGCTGCCGCAAAAATTGAAGATCAATACCAGGATGTAGGCGCTGCCGTCGAAGTCATTTCAGCGCAAACCAACCACGATCTATGGAAAGCCATCGGGGAATGGGAGTTTCTGCTCGATCAAAAATCTCTGATGCAGCGAGTGGCAGAGCAGCGCAAACTCCGGGAAAGCAGCGCTGTGAAAATTGTTGATTTTGAACCCCGCTATGGAAGCGCTTTCCGTGAATTGAACGTGGAGTGGATATCCACCTATTTCAAAATGGAGGAGGCCGACTACAAATCACTTGACAACCCGCAGGGCTATATCATAGACAAAGGTGGCCACATCCTCGTGGCACTCTACCGGGACGAACCGGTGGGGGTTTGCGCACTTATCAAAATGGAGCATTCCGAATTCGACTACGAATTGGCCAAAATGGCGGTTTCTCCAAAAGCTCAGGGCAAAAATATCGGCTGGCTGCTCGGGCAGGCCATACTTGAAAAAGCGCGTTTGCTGGGCGCCCGAAAAATTTTTCTCGAAAGCAATACCCTGCTGAAACCAGCCATTAATTTATACCACAAGCTTGGTTTTCAAAAAATTACAGGGTACCCGTCGCCTTATGAGCGCAGCAATATTCAGATGGCCGTGACACTTTAGCCGCATCAATTGAGCAGCTTGCGCAAGAACCATTTACCTTTGTCCAGTATTTCTTTCATTTTAACTCTTGTCTGAGCTTTAGTGTTCGAGAGTAAGGCATGCGAATATGAGTCATCCCGAATTTTTTGGCTGAGGTTGAGGTGCATCGCACCCCGAATATTTGTAGAACCACGGGAATCAGGGGTAGCGAAGCCTGCCCCGCGTGTAGCGGGGGTGCATCGCACCGCAATCTTGGATGTCGTGACAAATGTTGTTACGGTGCGCTGCACCTAAATGCACCTAATATGATCATGTCTACAACCCCGACAGCATGTCGGGGTGGGTGCGATGTACCTGTATGACGCCCAAAAACGATAGAACATGACATAGGGCGCCTGAAAATTCGGGATGACTTATGTTTGCAGAACGCAGCTATCGGACAATAAAGACAGACAACAACAAAATATTCATGAGCACAAGTGCCTACCTCATAGACGGCGTTCGCACGCCCATCGGCAATTTCGGCGGCGCCTTGTCCACCATTCGCACAGACGACCTCGCTGCTTTGGTCATAAAAGCTTTGGTTGAAAAACAGCCACAAATTCCCGGCGAAGCCTACGACGACGTGATCCTCGGCTGCGCAAATCAGGCCGGCGAAGACAACCGCAATGTGGCGCGCATGGCGGCCTTATTATCGGGACTACCGTACACCGTGCCCGGCGAAACGGTCAACAGGCTCTGCGCATCGGGGATGTCGGCAGTCATCCATGCGAACCGCGCCATCAAAGCGGGCGACGGCGACTTGTTCATCGCCGGCGGCGTGGAAAATATGACGCGCGGCCCGTGGGTCATTTCAAAATCTTCGCGCCCTTTTGGAAACGACGTGGAAATGCACGACAGCAGCTTCGGCTGGCGCTTCATCAACCCAAAACTCCAAGCCCTCTATGGTACCGACGCCATGGGGATGACCGCAGAAAATTTGGCCGAATTATACCAGATTAACCGGGAAGACCAGGATCGCTTCGCACACTGGTCGCAGCAAAAAGCCGTCGCAGCGCAACAATCGGGCCGATTTGCCGAAGCGATTACCCCCGTATCCATCCCGCAAAAAAAAGGAGATCCGATGCGCTTCGATCAGGACGAGTTTTTGAAACCAGCGACAACGCTGGAAGGGTTGGCACAACTGCGTCCTGCTTTCAAAAAGGAAGGCGGCACAGTGACTGCCGGCAATGCTTCCGGGCTTAATGACGGGGCGGCTGCGCTGTTGATTGCTTCTGAAGCAGCGATCAACACCTTTAAAATCAAACCTTTAGCACGCATCGTTTGTTCGGCGGTTACGGGGGTGGAACCACGCATCATGGGCATCGGGCCGGTTTCGGCTTCGCAAAAAGCGTTGAAAAAAGCAGGCCTGACTTTAGCGGATATGGATGTGATCGAACTCAACGAAGCTTTTGCAGCACAAGTATTGGCGTGTACACGCGCGTTGGGACTGGCGGATCAGGATCCGCGCATTAATCCAAACGGCGGCGCCATTGCTTTGGGTCACCCATTGGGTATGTCGGGCGCGCGCATCCTTCATGCTGCTGCGCTGGAATTGCAGCGGCAAAACAAAAAATATGCGTTAGTTGCGATGTGTATTGGCGTCGGGCAAGGGTATGCGGTGGTGCTGGAGCGCCAATCCTGACATTACCTCATTTTGGGCCTTCTCCGTTTGCCGCCGGGCTGAAACATGCCGCTTTGACCACCCATGCGGATGGCGGCTTTGGCCTGGCCGCGGTTCTCAAAAGCTATTTCAAACTGCTTCATTTGCTCTTTGATGTTGGCATCGGTGACCTTCAGTAGTTTCAGGTTTTTATAGTGGATCTGCGCCTGGTTCCACTTTTGCTTGTTGGCGGCAATCGTGGCCAATTGCAGTTGGATCATGGCGCGTTCGTTGTCGCTGGGCAACTTGATTTGCTCTGCAATTTTCAGCCACTTTTCCCCTTCATCTGTGTCTTTCCGAGCCAGGGCAATCGTGCCTTTTAAGATATAGTAGTAGGCTTTGTTGGCAGAATAGAGCCAATTGGGTTTGAATGTGAGCTTGAGTAATTGCTCCGCTTTGTCGAAGTCGGATGTTTGGATGGCTTTGGCAGCCGGACCGATGGTGCCCAAAATGAAATAGCCCACAAGGAGTACAACGGCCACCAGCAGGAACCAGATGCCGTACCAAAAACCAAAAAACGCCCACAAAGCCACACCGCCCGCAGTGAGTGCGGCGATCAGGGCAAATCTCAGATAAGGATGGATTACAAACATAGTTTTAGCCTCTTTTTCAATGGCGCGCAAAGTTAATCATTTCTGAGCATTTGATGTGATGGAATCGAATCTTCAAGGCATATTTTAATACGCTGTTTTATCCCCTTTTTCAACCCATTCCTTGAAAACCTGCCGGCCTTCCTCTACCAGCGCCTGATTGGCGGGGATTTTTCGCTCCGGCAGCGGCAGATCCAACTCCTTGTAAATAAAATCATCATCAAAACCAATAGCGGCAGCGTCTGTTTTGGAGCAGGCATAAACGATGCGGTCGGGTCTTGCCCAATAAATGGCGCCGAGGCACATCGGGCAAGGCTCGCAGGAGGTGTAAAGGACGCAACCGTCTAATTGAAAACTGTTCAAATGTTTGCAGGCTTCTCGGATGGCCACCACTTCGGCATGGGCGGTTGGGTCGTTGGTGGAGGTGACCCGGTTGTTGCCGCTGCCAATAATGACGCCATCTTTGACGATGACGGCGCCAAATGGCCCTCCTTCGTTGTTGCGCATACCTTGCCGTGCCATTTCAATGGCGGCTTTGAGAAAGTAGTGGTCATTCATGAATGGAATCTTCTTTTTGAAACGCTTGAGTTGTCCAAAGATAGCGATGTCACGCCAAAATTGGAAACCTTCTTTTCGGACCTTGTTACGCCCAATCCTGCCAACTGCCAACTAAAGTCCTGCCCACTATTTTACAGGTACCCACACCACTTCTTCCACGCCTAAATCCTGACTTAACTTGCGCGAAAGCACAAACAAATAATCCGAAAGGCGATTGAGGTAGCGGATCAGCAGGGCGTCTACTGCCGATTCGAGGGAAAGTGCCACGGTGAGGCGTTCGGCACGGCGGCAAACGCAGCGGGCAATGTGGCAAAAAGAGACCGTCGTGTGCCCGCCCGGGAGGATGAAGTGTTTCAGAGCAGGCAGGGATTCATTCATGGCATCAATGGCTTTTTCCAAAGCTTCCACGTCGCTGTCGTGCAGCGGGGGCAGCGCCATTGGCTTTTCAGGATCGGTGGCCAAATGAGAACCGAGCACAAAAAGGCAGTCCTGGATGCGTTTGAGCAGCACGCGCGTTTCGGGGTCGGCGGTGCAGTCGCGCACTAAGCCGACGTAGCTGTTGAGTTCGTCTACGGTGCCGTAGGCGTCAATGCGGAGGTGGCTTTTGGGCAGACGTTTACCGCCGAAAAGCGCGGTTTCGCCTTTGTCGCCGGTTTTGGTATAAATCTTAAGCGCCATGACCTTGCAATACGCTCACAATGTTTTCATTGCGGATGTCGCTTTCAATCAAACCGTCGCGCATGCGCACAATGCGGTGGGCGTGTTGGGCGATGTCCGGTTCGTGGGTAACGAGGATGATGGTATTGCCCGCTTTGTGGATTTCTTCGAGGATGCCCATGATTTCCAACGAAGTTTTGGAGTCGAGGTTACCAGTCGGTTCATCCGCTAAGATAATGGAGGGTTTATTGACTAAGGCGCGGGCAATGGCGACCCGTTGGCGCTGACCGCCTGATAATTCGTTGGGTTTGTGATCCATACGGTCGGCGAGTCCGACTGCGTGCATGACTTCGGTAGCGCGCGCAATCCGGTCGCTTTTGCTCATGCCTGCGTAAACCAAGGGCAGCGCTACGTTTTCAAGCGCTGAAAGTCGGGGTAGCAGGTTGAACGTCTGGAAAACGAAGCCGATTTCCTTGTTGCGCACCTCGGCCAATTCGTCGTCGGTCATCGTGCTGACGTTGGTGCCGTTGAGCATGTATTCGCCGGAAGTGGGGGAGTCTAAACACCCCAGCAGGTTCATGAGCGTAGATTTACCGGAGCCGGAAGGGCCCATCAGCGCTACGTATTCATTTTTGTCAATGTTCAGGGAAACCGATTGCAGTGCCCGCACTTCGGTGGTTCCCATGATGTAAATTTTGCGCAACTCCTTTACGGAAATTATGGACTCCATGTTTTTGTTTTTTAACCACAACTTGTCCCGTGCAGCGGGATAGTTCACATAGATGGTTTCACATAGGGCACATAGCTTTGCAGACGTGTTTCTATGTGTTCTATGTGAAAATCCCTATGTGAACTATGTGGTAGAAAATTATTCTATTTTTTGTACAAATTATTCCATCATTTTTGGCACCTTGAAGAACGAACCATCGCTCAATGGTGCATTGCGGAAAGCGACATCGCGCTGATTCCAGTCTTCGGCCACATCTTCGCGCAGGGGTTGAACAGCTTCATTGATGTAGACGAGCGGTTCCACCGTTTCGGTATCCGGTTCGTTCAGTTTTTCAACCATACCAAGAATCTTGTTCATGTCCTGCAGAATCGTTTCGCGGGAAGCTTCTGAAAGCTCCAAACGTGCCAAGTGCTCAATGCGTAAAAGTAGTGCGCGATCTATTTGCATAAATTTCTATTTAGAAGTTCGTCCGGTTTTTATCGGCCAAAGGTAGGGAATCGGGCGGAAGTAGCTTGGTGCATCCTCCTTTTTGCTAACGCGATGTGCAAAAAAAGTTACGTTTGTTTTAAAAGGACGCCTTATTTTCGTGCCAATTATAACCAACCGGTCGTCCTTATGAGTCAGGAACCTGCACAGCCTATTGTTAAGCACATTGCCATCGCCGGAAATATTGGCGCGGGCAAAACGACTTTATGCACCCAATTGGGAAAAAACTTCGGATGGGAAGTTCATTACGAATCCACGGATGACAATCCCTATCTCAGCGATTTTTATGTGGACATGCGTCGCTGGTCCTTCAACCTGCAAATCTTTTTCCTCAACAACCGCTACCAGCAGGTGCTGAAAATTCTCCAGGGGGAAACCACGGTGGTGCAGGATCGCACCATTTATGAAGATGCTTACATCTTTGCGCCCAACCTGCACGATATGGGACTGATGACTTCGCGGGATTTTGATAATTATTTCAGCCTGTTCCAAACCATGTCATCGCAAATCCAGCCGCCGGATCTGCTCATCTACCTGCGCGCAGGCATCCCCACTTTAGTCAACCACATCCAGCGCCGGGGCCGTGATTACGAGGGGAATATGAGTTTGGACTACCTGCGTCGCCTCAATGACCGCTACGAACAGTGGATCGGCGGCTACAAAGAGGGCAAACTCCTCGTCATCAATGCCGACGAAATTGATTTTATAGACAGTCCGGAAGACTTGGGCAAGGTCGTGAATATGGTGAGCGCGGAATTGCACGGGTTGTTTTAGTTCGACTTCGCTCACTAACCGCGACTTGGGGGGATTTTTTTTCTACCACATAGGACTTTTCACATAGACCACATAGGACTTACGTAGTCTTTGAAAAATACGCAACGCCTATGTGAACTATGTGAAACCATCTATGTGAACTATGTGGTAAAAAAAGCTCTATGGTTTTTCCCCCCTGCCGTCCACCAAAGTAGCCACATCCTGTTTGGTCTGCTGTTCGTCTGCCAGGCTGCTGTAAAACAAAGCGCCGAGTACAACTGCATGGACAAGTACAGTGATCAGGAGCGCCAAAGCGCGGTTGTTACGGGCATTGCGCTGCTCAAGGATTTGGGTGGAATAATTCATGGCGTGTGTGTTTTCATAGCTAACGACCTGCATTTTCAAGATGATACATTTTGCCCGTTAAAATATTCATAAGAATGCTTGAGGAATTGCTCAAAGAACTACAACTCACCGCCACTAAATTGGTTGCAGTGACCAAAACGCATCCGGTTGCCGACATTGAAGCCCTGTACCGGCAAGGGCAGCGGCGATTTGGTGAAAACCGGCCCAAAGAAATGGCGGAAAAGCGCCCGCAACTTCCCGCCGACGTGGAATGGCACTTCATCGGCCATTTGCAAAGCTCCAATGTAAAATACATCGCGTCATTTGTGTGCATGATCCATTCGGTGGAAAGCCTTTCGCTGTTGCAGGAAATCAACCGGCAGGCGACAAAGCACAATCGCGTCATTCCCTGTCTGTTGCAGTTTAAAATTGCGCAGGAGGAATCAAAGTACGGCCTGGAACTACCGGCTGCTCGTGAATTATTAGCAACTGAAGCCTTTCGGCAAATGGATCATATCCGGATAGCCGGCGTGATGGGCATGGCAACGTTTACGGAGGATGAGGCGCAGATTCGTACAGAGTTTCGGCAACTGAAGCAATATTTTGAAACCCTGCGCGCAGATTTTTTTGCCGCCGATCCCGGCTTCTGTGAAATTTCGATGGGCATGTCGGGCGACTATAAAATTGCAATGGAAGAAGGCAGCACGATGGTGCGAATCGGGAGTTTGCTATTTTGAATGCCCAAACATTCCTTTGCTCTTTGCCTCTCCGCTTACGGAGCAGGCTTTGCCCTTTGCCTCTCACCCTCCCTCACCAATTTCTGGCACGGTTTTAGCTTTGAATAAAACACAGGAAGCAATCTCAATCCAATCGAAGTCCCGAAAGCTGCACGCGCTGAAAAAATCCAATTTCTGGCTGTGGCAATTCGCGCAGTATATATTGTTTCAAGTGTTTTGGCTGCCCGGAAGCTTATTGCGACCGGGCAGTTTTTTTATTTTTTGACCAATAGCCCGTCTAAAGTGTCCTTACCCCCCTTCAGACCGACCACTTTCTAAATGCAAATGTTAAAACTAAAAATAGGTTTTCACATCCGCTCCCGAATCCAAACCAAACTTCTATCTTTGGTCGCGTTTTTTCAGACAGATTAAACGCTAACTTTACGGGTCTCAAAAACTTATCCCATGACGCGAATCCTCCCACTACTCTTGTTGTCATTGGCGCCTATTGCCGTCTTTGCTCAACAGCTTTCTTTATTTACCCAATATCGGGAAAATGCCACCTTAGTCAATCCGGCTGCCATCGAAGGTGATTATTTTGCCTATGGTCAGAACCTGACGTTTGGCGTTTCCTACCGCACGCAATGGGTTGGTTTGACAAACGGCCCCCGCACGCAAACCCTCCGGGGGTCTTATTTGAATACGGAATACTCCGGCGTCACCCTGCTGGCTGGCGGCCACCTGATCAACGACCAAACGGGACCTACTGGTTTCACGGGCGTTTACGGGCGTATTGGCGGCGTGGTCAGCGGCGATCCTGAATACAGTGGCCTTTCCATCGCGTTGAGCGCAGGTCTGGTACAGTACCGGGTAGATGCTTCTGACATTCGCCTGCGCGATCCGAACGACGTGATCGGCGAACAGGATCAGGCGCAGCTTTTCCCTGATGTGGGGCTTGGCCTTTATTATTATCAGATGGTTGGCGACGGCGATTTCTTTTACACGGGGGTATCCGTACCCCAGGTTATCGGCCTCGACCTGACTTTTCAGGATGAAAACGGCGAGTTTTTTACTAAACGGGTCCAACACTTTTACGGCCTGTTGGGCTTCTACAAGTTTTTCTCTGACGACAGTTTTCTGGAACCTTCCGTATGGGTAAAATATGCGCCCAACGCACCGATCAACGCAGATATTAACCTGCGCTACCAGATGCCAAGCAGCTTTTGGATCGGTACGGGGGTCTCCACCGGAGGAAACTTCCACATGGATGCGGGTGTCATCATCGGTCAGAATACCTTTGACAATACCATTCGCATCGGGTATGGTTTCGATTACTCCTTCAGTTCTTTCGGCCCGACCGCCGGAAGCACGCACGAAATCAACCTCACTTTTTCATTTGAAAAATAGAAGTTCTACCTTCGCGGCCATGCGCTGCAAGGAGACTTCGCTATTTGGATCATTGTATCTGAACTGACGTAGAATGTCTCATGAATAAAACGAGCGTATCCTGCATCCCAAACTCATTTGGTTCCATGAAAAAAATTCTTGCCCTCCTGGTTTTTGGTTTTACCCTTGGCGTTTCCGCCATTGCGCAGCCAACCATCAATTTTTCGACAGAATCGCCCTGTAGCGGGCAGAACTTCTGTATGGATGTTACAGTGGAAGACTTTACAGACATCAAGTCCCTGAAGTTTACCATTCAATATGATCCTTCTGTTTTGCAAAACCCAACCATCAGCGGCATTGGTTTGCCTGGTATGACTGTAGGAGGGAATTTTATTTTTGACCCCGTCAACGGGTTTATCCACGTTGACTGGGAAAGTTCGCCTTGTAGTTCGCCCACGCCAGGCATAGACCTGCCCGACGGCAACCTGATTTTTCAGGTTTGCTTCACCGCAATGGGCACTTATGCCCAAACGGCGGAAGTCTGTATAGCGGGGCTGCCCGTGCCAGAGGTATTCCGGGAGGGAACCGGGTGCGCCAACATCGGGTTGCTCAGTACCTGCGGGCTGGTTTCGGTCTGCGTGCGCCCGGTAGAACTGCTCATTTCGGATGCGACTGCACAGGAAGGCGATTTGGTTTGCGTAGATTTCCGGGTCACCGGATTTGATGCCCTGCGCAGTATGCAGTTCACCATCAACTGGAATCCGGCGGTGCTGAATTATGAAAACTGCGTGGTTGGCTCGGTACCCAACCTGAGTTGTGCCAGTAGTTTTGGAACGCCTCCGCTTCTTGATGAGGGTACCGCCACTTTTTCCTGGTCGTATACGCTCCCGAACGAACCCGGGATCACACTGCAGGATAGTTTTCTCATGTTCCAACTGTGTTTCCGCGTCGTCGGAAGTTGCGAAGAATCTACGCTCATCGAAATTTCCGATGCGCCCACGATGATCGAGGTTACCAATGATATTGTGGCCGGAACGAACATCACCTTCCTGCCGCGTGTAGGAACGGTAACGGTTGGCGATTGTGACCCAACCGGTTTGCAACTGACTGCCAATTGCGGCGCTCCGGTCAATTTGAATGACAACGTTTGCGTGGAGGTCATTGCCGGCAGTAACTTCAATAATGTATCAGATTTTGCTTACCTCATGCAATGGAACGCCAGTATTCTGGAGTTTGATCAGGTAACGAACTTAAGTCCGCTGATTGGCAACTTCAATTTGGGTGATTTCAATACCTCGCAGGTAGACAATGGCGTCCTCGGCGTGAACTGGGAATCAACGCCCTTCCCGAACGAAACCCTGCCTGCCGGTACGGTGATGTATGAAGTGTGTTTCAACGTAGTTGGCCTTGGCGGCAACAGCCCTTTCAATTTTACCGGCCCTACAAACGTGCAAATTGGGAATGGCCCGGACATCGGCATCAACCCGACCAACTGCGAAGTGGAGGTGATCCAGCCGGCGGGCGTTGTCATGAACCTTACCAATGCGGAAGCCATCCCGGGCGAGGTCGCCTGTGTGGATGTAAGCGTCTCCAATTTTAATGAAATTCTGAGTTATCAGTTTTCGATGGCGTGGGATCCAGGTCACATGGAATTTCAGGGAATCAACAATATTGCGCTCCCGGAGGCAGATATGTCAAACTTCGGCCTTGCGGCTACTGATGCAGGCTTGCTGTTTTTTAGCTGGGATCCTTCCACCGATTATACCGTGACGGATGGAACTGTAATTTTCCAGCTTTGCTTTACAATGCTCAGCCAGCCCAATGTTTGCGATGAACTCGCGCTTGTTGACCTGCCATTGGTTGCGGAAGCGGTCAGCGCCACCTCAAACGGAGAAAACATTGGCGTCACCAGCAACACCGCCGAAGTATGTACGCTATTCCCGGAAGGCTACGGCCTCATTGTGGAAGCGACGGAAGGCGGTCGTTTGGATACGGCTTGCGTGGCTTTTTCGGTCACTTCTTTTGACGACATCACCAATACCAGCTTTGAAATCAGTTGGGATCCAAGTTCCCTTCAATATACCAGCGTTGAGTTAGCCAATACCTGGCCCGGATTAACTGTTGGCGGCAACTTTAACCTTGGCAATACCGGCGTCGGTTCCATTGTCGTAGACTGGTCAAACGCAACAGGCGCAGACATCGGCGGGGTGAACGACACCACTGTCGTTTTTGAAGTCTGCTACGCGCTCATCGGAACGCCCGGCGAATGCTTCCCGATCGAAATTTCAGATACGCCGGCTCCTGTGGTTGAAACCCTGAACGGGCCAGGCAGCGTGTTGGCTACCGATGGAGAAATGTGCATCAATGACCGTTTGATTTTAGAAAGTGCGACCATTACTGCGGCAAGTTGTGCCGGCACTTGCGACGGAGCGATGACGATTGTCGTGACCGGCGGACAAGGGCCCCTCGGTACTACCTGGACGCAAGGGGCTTTTACCCAGTTTACACCGCTGACCGTTGAAGACCTTTGTGCTACGGTATCTGCCGGAGACACCTTGTTTGTCCGGGTCTTCGACCAGGGCAACCCGGCGCTCACGCTGGATACCTTCTTCATCATTCCACTTGCACCGGACCAGCCTGAAGCTAATGCGGGAGATGATCGCCTTGCCGGATGCGGCGGCGCAGCAGGTGTTGTCGTAACAGGAACCGGCTCTACCGGGCCCGGATATTCATATTTCTGGGAGACTGAGCAAGGAGGGCCTATTTCAGACCAACAACAAGCAATATTGCCAGGCCCGGGTAAATTTGTATTTTTTGTAAGAAATGCCAGTGGCTGTACGGCCAGCGATACAATTATGATACTTGAGCCTCCAGTCCCTGTTGCCAATGCTGGTACAGACCAGGCCTTAGATTGCTTTAGCGAAACCATTGTATTAGATGGCTCCGCATCTACGGCTACGGATGTTTCCTATCAGTGGAACCCGTTGGATGGCGGCGCTATTGTGCCTGGTGAAGAAACGATGGCAGTGGCCAACGCAACCGCTCCGGGTTCGTATGAATTGGTGGTTCGGTTTGTAGCGACTAGCTGCGAAGCCCGGGACACCGTTGTGATTGCAAACGAACGCGACTTCCCGAATGCCAATGGAGGCGTAGAAGAACGCCAATTGGGTTGTACAGGCGATGCCATTACCTTAGATGGCTCTGCTTCCGAAAATTCGCCAGACCTCAACCTGACATTTCAGTGGTATGACCCTGCCGGTGTGGCTTTAGCGCCGGGCATTATGGTGGATGTTGCCACGCTGGGGAGTTATAATTTGATTGTTACCAATGAAGATAATGGTTGCCGCGATACGGCCACGGTGACGTTGATTCCAAGCTTAGATTACCCGCAGGTTACATTTAGCGGTGATTCTACGCAAACTTGCACGCGGGAAACGGCCATCTTTACGGCTACGATTTCACCCGATACCGTATTGTACGATTTTAGCTGGACGGTCATTTCCGGCGGCCCCATAGTGATGGGAACGGAAATCACCCTGTCGCCGGAAGCAGGAGCGGGCGTTTACCAAATTTCTGTGACCAATCCGAACAACAGTTGCACCACGCTGGATACTTTTATTGTCCAATTAAACAACCAGCCGCCTATTGCCGATGCGGGAGAAGATTTCAGTTTGTCCTGTAACAGCCCTACTTATACGCTGAGTTCAACCGGTTCAACCGAAGGTGATTCCATCGTCGTGACCTGGACGGGACCAACGGGCAACACCATTCCGTCTACCGAATTAGAGGTGAACACGCCCGGGGCGTATGTGCTTGAAATCCTGAATATGAACAACGGCTGTTCGGCTACGGATACCATTTTCATTGATGCAGATGGCACTCAGCCGCCTGCCGTAAGCGTAGCAGATCCGGAGGAAATCACTTGTACCACAACTTTTACCACCCTGACGGCTACTGCAGAACCGACAGGTACGTACGAATACGCCTGGAGCCTCCAGGTTCCCGGAATGGGCAACATCATCGGCCCAACCGACGAAGCTGTGACCCAGGTTGATGCAGCGGGGATTTACGTCATTGTCGTCACAGATCCCAACAACGGCTGTTCGGGCACGGATACCATAGTGGTCGTGGCAGATACGGTTGCTCCGGTGGTAAACGCCGCCAATGCAACCCCAGCGCTGGTAATCACTTGCGCAACGCCTTCAGTAATCATGGGTGGAGACGGCACTTCAGTTGGCCCTGACTATACTTATCAGTGGACGGTCGTGAACGGCTCCGGCGCTACGGTGCCTACCCCCAACGATATCTTCACGGCTGAAGCAACAAGTGCCGGTTCTTACATCCTAACCGTGCGCGACGTGACCAATGGTTGTATTGGCATGGATACGGCGATTGTCACTGCCGATACGATCAGTCCGGTTATCCCGGATGTGATGGCAGAAAAAATCACCTGCCTTGTGACAGAGGTAACGCTGGATGCTTCCGCGACCACGCCGAATACCAACATCACGATCTTGTGGACAGGCACGAACGGCGCGCCAACTCCGGCAGATCAATTAATAACGACAGCTACGACGGCTGGTCTTTATACGATCACAGTGCGCAACAACGCCAACGGTTGTGAAAGCAGCAAGGAGGTGGAAGTTGGCAGCAATGAGGAGCCACCAGTGATCACGTTTGCTACACCGCCACTGTTCTCCTGCGCGTTCCCGTCGGTTGTCGTGGATGCTTCGGCCTCCGGCCCGGCAGCCAGCTTCTCTTCGATTACCTGGTCAACCATGGATGGCGGAACCATTACTCCGCCAAGTGGCGCGCTGGCGGTTACTGTGAACGCCCCGGGTATTTACGAACTGACACTGGTTCGTGCCGACAACGGTTGTACCGCCACAGGATCGGCTACGGTATCAGCGGCAAATGACACGCCGGTAGCAGATGCAGGTCCTGACTTTACGATTGGTTGCGGTGAAATGACCGTACTGGACGGTTCCGGTTCAACAACGGGCAATTACCAGTGGTCGAATATCAGTGGTGGGGCTACGCCCAACCCGGCAACTGCCCAAAACCCGTCTATTGATGCACCGGGTACCTACCGACTGGTTGTAACGAATCCGGTAAATAACTGTATGGATTCCGATACGGTGGTGGTTACACTCAACAATACCCTGGAAAATGCCAATGCTGGCCCGGATCAAGACCTTTGCGGCGATTTCACCAGCCTGACTGCGAACTTGCCTGCAGGAACAACCGGTCTTTGGTCTACCACTTCCAGCGCTGCCATTATCATGCCGGATCTGGCCACAACAGAAGTAACGGGCTTGATCAATGGACAGTCGGCTTTCGTCTGGACGCTCTCTGCACCTGGGTGCGCCAATTACAGCGCAGATACTGTATTCGTTGTCTCTTCGGGTAAGCCAATCGCCAATAACGACGTGCTCAATATTGGGGAGGATACACGCAGTGGGTCGGTGAACGTAATCTCCAATGACGTCCTTACGGGCATCACGAACTTTGAAGTGACCCTGCTGAGCGCGCCTTCATTTGGGATGATAGACAGTTTTGCAAACAATACGCTGAACTTCAGCGTAGGTATTGGTGCAGAAGGTTCAACGGAACTGACTTACCAGATTTGCAACCTCGATTGCGCCGGCCAATGCGATACCGCTACCATCATCATCAATGTGGAAGACGACGGCCAGGAGCCTGCACTGCCCAATACCATTACGCCTAATGGGGACGGGTTGAATGAAGCGCTGGTTTTTGACATCCTGCTGAGCAACCCGGCAGAAGAATTTCCGAATAACGAATTGATTGTATTCAACCGTTGGGGGGACATCGTTTATCAGTCCAAGCCTTATACGAATAACTGGCAGGGTACGAATAACGATGGAAACGAATTGCCCCACGGCACCTATTACTATATTTTGAGGCTGAATATTGGTAACCGGGAGATTATTCGCGGTGACGTGACGATTGTGAAGTAATAATAACCGTCCTTTTTCCAAAACGCGCACTCCGGTATTCGGGGGGCGCGTTTTGTGTTTATAAAAATTAAGTTACATTTGCAGTACCCGAAGCAAACTATCTCTTTCCCTTTTGTTTTTTCAGACAAGTCTATTATATTTAGTCTGGCTGTTTCGCCTGCCGTCCCGGCGCGTCGCCCTTCAAACAAGATAAAAATCAATATGATGCGGGTAAAGCTCTTTCTCTTACTCTGTGCAACAGGCTGTGCTATGCGCCTGCACAGCCAAATTGACGTACAAATTACCATCAACAGCGGCGTGGCCACCACGACCTGCGATGACCTTTTTAGTGGCCCTGACCCCCTTTGGCAGGTAAACATCAACAATGAAGGTTGGGAAACTTACCCACAGGAAGCCCTGTGTTTTAACAGTTTGCCCAATTTACAATACACAGCCACCTATGCGTGTCCGGCCGATGTGCCGGCTCAGGTTACGGTGTGTTTTCGCGCATTGGAGAACGATGCATTGTTTCCAGTTTTTTGTCAGGTTGACGCCACTTGCAGTGAAACCATTTGTCAGGATTTTGCCATTCCGGCGCCCGGCGCCAATGCCAGCCATACACTATCTTTAGCACCCGGCCTCAGTTCCGGAGGCGAAGTGAATTTTACCATCAACAGCCTCAATCAGGGTACTGCCACGAATGACCTCATTTGCAATGCCATAGACCTTGGCGTGCTAGCTTTTGGCGACACCATCGGCAATGTAAACCAGGGTATTTATGGCAACTACTGTGCCACCAACGCCAGCGAACCTGATCCGTTAAGCCAGGGATATTTTACAAACGATGCAGGCGTCTGGTTCCGCTTTCAAACCGGCCCCAACCCCGGAACGTTACTTTTGCTGGATATTTTAAGCGACCCGCAGGCAACGGGCGACCCGCTTGATTTACAAGCTGCTGCCTATTTATCGTCGGATGAAAGCTGCTCCGGTACGATGACCTTACTCACGGAGAGCGCATTTGTGGACTATGTGCCCGGCAATGACCTGCAATTCCGCCTGACCTGCCCGCAGCCCAACCGCACCTATTATGTATTGGTGGATGGCAACGGCACGAATGACCCGGATTTATTGCGGGGGCTGTTTGGCATTGCGGTGCGTTCATTAGACGTTCAGGAAGGCGGCGACCTGCGCTGTCAGTTTGAAGACCTGGGCGCAGTGCCACCCAACGGTTCGGTAGGTACCAACGGGCTACGATCAAATTATTGCGCCACGGCATCGGGTGATCCTTTCGTGGCTGCATTTATCAGCCAGCATTCGGTTTGGTTTCGGTTTGTTGCGCCGCCATCCGGACACGTTGTTGTTCAGGGAATCAGCGACACCGAAACCGACCCGTTGGGGATTCAAATTGCCGTTTATCGCTCGTTGAACAATGTTTGCAACGGCTTTTTTAGCCATGTGGGCAGTATCTATACCGATGCTGATTTCGATGAAAGCTTAGAGCTCAGTTGCCTTTTTCCCGGCACACCTTACTGGATTTTGATAGATGGTTCGGGCGACCAGTCGAAAGGCTTGTTTTCGCTGAGCGTTTCCGATGCCGGAGACATTACGCCGGTGACCATGCTGGATACCATGTTATGCGCGGGTCAGAGTCTTCAGGTTGGGAATTCGACTTATAATACCAGTGGGATGTACCGGGACACGCTTCAGGTGTTTGCCGGTTGCGACAGCATCATCATCTCGAATATTACAGTGATGCCGGCCATAGCCGTCACCATTAACCAGACCATGCCGGCCATTGGAGAAGGCAACAACAATGGCGCAGCTACCGTAAGCGCCACAGGAGGCGCGGGAGGCTTTACCTACGCCTGGTGCAGTGGCGAAACCGGCGCACAGGCCGTCGCACTAACCGGAGGGGCAAATTGTTGCGTGACCGTCACGGACGGCGCCGGATGTGAAGTGGAACGATGTTTTGAGGTGGATTTTACGACGCAAATCATTCCTTCCATTAGCAATGATACCGTTGCTTGTCATGGCGACACTAACGGAGCGCTGGTTTTCTCCGCGATCAATGGTTTGCCGCCCTATCAATATACCTGGCAAAATCAAAACAATACCATCAATGGCGCCGGCACGATACCCGCAGCCGGCGATGAAGTTGTTATTCCAAATTTACCTGCCGGAACCTATACATTTACGTTTTTTGACGCTTTTTATGATACCACGTTTACGGCATTGGTCGTGGAGCCGGAGCCGTTGGTGATTGACATTCTGAACATTGACGATGCGTCGTGTTTTGGTTTGTGCGACGGGGCATTGGAGGTGCAAATCGCAGGAGGAACCGGCGCTTACCAGTTGAGCTGGTCGGCGGGCGTTCCTTCGGTCACCAATCCCGGACAGCTTTGCGCAGGCAATTACCGCCTGACGGTCACAGATGCCAATGCTTGTATGAGTACCCTCGAAGTCAATGTGGGCCAACCGGCTGAATTCATCGCCAATGCTGCTTTAGTAAATCCGGTTTCCTGTTTTGGAGGCAGCGATGGCCGGGTGACGGTGGTTACCAATGGCACACCCCTGCAATTCAATTGGAGCGGCGGACAAAATACGGCCACTGTGGGTAGCCTGCCGACGGGATTTTACGATGTGACGGTGGTGAACAGCGATGGGTGCGAAGACTTCTCCAGCATACAGGTTCCCCAACCCAACCAACCGCTGATCGCAACCATCGAGGTGCTCAAGCCTGTCAGTTGTTTTGGCGAAAGCGATGCTTCCCTTCAAGCGACGGTCACGGGAGACGCCCTTTCCCTGAATTACAACTGGAGCAACGGCGCTGCTGCTCAGACGGCTATCGGCTTAGGGACTGGCACGTATACGGTAACGGCCACAAATGAAAAGGGCTGCACGGCGTCTGGCACGTTCCAGCTATCCGAACCTTCTGATATCACAGCAACGCTAAGCGTCAAAAACATCAACTGCTTAGACGGGCCTTCGGATGGCATTATCTTCATTGATGCCGTTAGCGGCGGCACACCGGACTACCGGTTTTCCGTGGATGGCGTCTTATTTACCAGTCTTCCGGAGCTGCGAAACCTGCCTCCTGCGACTTACGAAGTAGTCATTGAAGATGCAGCAGGCTGTGAAAAGAGCTACCCGGCAACTGTAATGGGGCCGCCGGTGTTGAATGTTACAGTGGGAGAAGACATTTTGATCCCATTGGGCGCAACCGTCGAATTGACGGCGCTCTCCAACAGCGTTAACGTCACTTATTCCTGGTCGCCCGGCGATACGTCCGGGGTAAAGACTACTCCTTCGATTCAGGTGACGCCATTGGAGTCTGCTTTGTTCAATGTACAAGTCATGGACACCACGACGTTCTGTAAAGCAGCGGACAATGTCTTTGTCACAGTGAGTAAGGAGCGCAAAGTCTTTATTCCCAATGCCATCACACCAAACGGAGATGGCGCCAACGACGGGTTGCTGATTTTTGGTGGATTGGGCATCCGGGAGGTAAAAAGCTTTCGGGTTTTTACCCGAACGGGGAGTTTGGTTTTTGAACAAAGTGGCTTTCAACCCAATGACCCTGCTCATGCCTGGCCCGGAGATTTTAACGGCCAGCCTCTGAATAGCGGCGTTTATGTCTATTTGGTGGAGATTGAATTTTTGGATGGGCTTACGGAAATTTTTAAAGGAGACGTAACGCTGCTTCGATAAATAGTGTCTGTCTTTATAGTCCGATATTTGGCGTGTGGTCAGTGTCCCGTAGGGACTTAATGCCGGTAGCCCCGAAATAAGGAAGTAGATATTTTTTTTTTCACCATAAAACTATAATTATGGCCATTGTAAAAGTCATTGAAGTAATTGCTTCTTCAGAAAAAGGCATCGAAGATGCGATTCAAAATGCGGTTTCGGAAGTGTCTAAAAGCATCCGCAACATTGATTCTGTTTATGTGAAAGACATCAAGGCACACGTGAAAGACGGAAAAATCACGACGTATGGCGTGATTTGCAACCTCTCTTTTCGGGTTGATAATGCAGACTAAGTTGTTTGTTTTCAGGAGGCTGTGTGAAAATACAGCCTCCTGAAATTCTTTTTCATCAGGATCGGGTAATGTAATGCTCCAGACTTTCAATCCGGAAGGCTTGTTCGTTAATAAAAGCCGATACAATATCTCCAATGCTCAGGACGCCGATGACTTGCTCCCCTTCTTTGACCGGTAAGTGGCGAAACCGCTTTTCAGACATCAATTTCAGGCAATCTTCAACGCTGTGACAGCGCGTAACAAAATACGGATTGCCGGACATGACCTCTGAAATAGGCGTACTTTTTGCTTTCCGACCTTTAATGATGCCTTTTCTGGCGTAATCGCGTTCAGAAAAAACACCGACCAATTCTTCATTTTCCATGACTAATACTGCGCCTACGTTAGAAGCAGCCATCACTTCCAGCGCTTCAATCACCATTTGATCGGGACGTACCGAATATACTTTGTTAATTTTTTTGTTGGAAAGCAGTTGGTGGACAGTAACCATGGTTGAAACGTGATTTTATGATTAGGACTTCGATTGTAATTGCCTAAAAATATTGTTTATGTTTTGAATTGTGCGAAATTTTGATCTTGTTTTTTGTGAAAAATAAAAATGTTGTCTTAAATCAAACATGAGTTATCCCAAATTTTGTAGTTGAGGTGCATGGCAGCGAATTTTTGTAGACCGAAGGGAATAAGCATTTACAAAGATTTCGGTGCGCTGCACCCCGTTGCACGGTACAGTTTCTCCATTGTAGAGTACAAAACGCCTAAAATAGCATGAGCCATCCTGAAAGAAAATTCGGGATGACTCATGTTTGTAAAAACTTACCGACCAATATACTTAGGGCCGTGTGACGATGAGCTTTGTATTCATGCGAAGAGCACCGTTCGTATACAAGTGAACGAAGTACGTCCCGCCTGGTAGGCTGCCATCAATATTCCAGTCTGCTTCAAATTTGCCGGAAGGCAGGTTGCCATTGAAAATCGTAGCAACGCGCTTCCCGGTCACATCCGTTGCCACCAGCAATACTGCCGCTGCCTGCCCCAATTCGAAGTTGAGCTGCGTTTGCACACTGGCCGGGTTTGGGTAAGCACGGAAACCATTAATGATAACCGGAATCTCCTCAATCCCTACAATTACAAGAGAATCAATGAAAACCGCGATGTCGCGCACGGCAATTCCACCTCCAATTCTGCCGACAAAACCCGCCAAACCTGTTTCCAGCGACAAGGTATAGAAATTGTCATTGCTGGTGCCAAATGGATTAGCACTCAGGTAAGCGAGATCCGTGCCTGACTGTAAATCAAAATAAATATCTATGTCCCCACTCGCGTCTACCGGGTTGAGTGTGATACCGGATACGCCAACAGTATTCAGAATGCCGTTGTTGGGCGGAATCTGGGTGGTCAGCACATTAAGCAGGTTGTCGTAATTGTACAGCGTTGTTGCCGTCGAGCCGTTGAAACTGTTGGTATAAGCTACTGCGCCAATTTCCGGGTCTGCTCCCGAATTGACATCGCCGACAGCAAAGGCAAGCGTACCGTCCGTTGCAGCCAAAGCGCCAGTCACCGGATGCAGGCGGTAATTGTTGTTGTTCGCACCAACGACGCGGATGCGATCCACCGTAGGATTAAAATCAAAGCCGATATCGCCGGTACCCAATTGGAGCGTAGATGTTGCACCGATAGCAGTCGCCACGGCAGTTGCTGTATTGAGGGTATAAAGCTGCGCTTCACCGGTGGTCGTATTGTAACCAAGTGCATAGAGTTCACCGGTAGCAGGCCGGAAATCGGTTCCCACCAGGGTTTGTCCTGCGGCAACGCCGGTTATGGCCACAGCGGTGCGGATGATTCCAGGCGCATCAGAATCAAAAGAAATCAGGTTGTTGGTAGAAGTAAGACCATAAACCAATTGCCCTGAAATTTCGGCTGGCACGGTGCGGTCAATGAAAACAGCAATATCGCTGACGGCAATGCCACCGCCGATCAGGCCGATGGACGTGGCCAGACCTGTGGTTAAATTAATGGTATAAAGCGCGTCGAAAGTGCCGAGCAAATTGGCGGTAAGAAACGCCGTGTTCATGCCGGTTTCCGGATCGGAAAAGATGTCCAGATCGCCGGAAGGGTCGGTGAGGTTGAGTACGATTCCGGTAGCGCCAACGGTATTGAGCACGCCGTTGTTGGGCGGAATCTGTGTGGTCAGCACATTGAGGGAATCGTCGTAATTATACAGGGTCGTAGAAGTGGAGCCGATATAGCTGTTGGTGTAAGCCACCGCGCCAATGGCCGGATTAGCGCCGGCATTGACATCTCCCGCAGCGAAAGCAAGTGCGCCGTCGGTAGCGACGAGTGCACCAGTGACGGGGTGGAGGCGATAATTGGCGTTGTTGCTTCCGGTGACGCGGATGCGGTCAACGGTTGGGTTGAAGTCGAAGCCAACGCGACCGAGGTTAGGAGCCAGCGTAGCAGCAGTGCCAATGGAGGTAGCCGCAGCGGTAGAAGTATTGAGGGTATAAAGCTGCGCTTCGCCGGTGGTCGTATTGTAACCAAGTGCATAGAGTTCACCGGTAGCAGGTCGGAAATCGGTTCCCACCAGGGTTTGTCCTGCGGCAACGCCGGTTATGGCCACAGCGGTGCGGATGATTCCAGGCGCGTCAGAATCAAAAGAAATCAGGTTGTTGGTAGAAGTAAGACCATAAACCAATTGCCCTGAAATTTCGGCTGGCACGGTGCGGTCAATGAAAACAGCAATATCGCTGACGGCAATGCCACCGCCGATCA
>Ga0209573_1001086_pt1 | contig 45541 bp, 43 predicted proteins | sample TNRBio252014_DNA_FD_185870 | JGI IMG/M metagenome (GOLD analysis project Ga0209573, IMG submission 185870) | Wastewater treatment Type I Accumulibacter community from EBPR Bioreactor in Madison, WI, USA - TNR Reactor_6/25/2014_ DNA (SPAdes)... | ecosystem: Engineered > Bioreactor > EBPR >...
GCATATCAACCTGACCGGCGATTACCTCTGGCGCAGCAGCGCCAAGATCGGCGCGGGCAAGTTCAGGCCGCTACGGCCACTGCAACCGGCTTAGCGTGCTTTATTTTCCGTTTTCTGAGGCGACCCCTTGAAGGCCTACACCACCTTCAACGTCGCGCAGATCGATGGATTACCGGAGCGCTATTACGCGAAGGCGGAGCCCGTCCGCGACCCGATCGAACGGATCGAGCAGGCCGACCGGTTCTTCGCCAATACCGGCGCAGTCATCCGTCATGGCGGCGATCGCGCCTACTATTCCCCCAGTAGCGATCATATTCAGATGCCGCCCTTTCAGACCTTTCGTGATGCAGCGAGCTTCGTCGCTGTCCTCAGCCATGAGGTCACCCATTGGACAGCGGCATCCCATCGCGTGAACCGCGATCTCAGCCGCTATGCGAAGGATCGAAGCGAACGCGCCCGCGAAGAGCTGATCGCCGAGCTCGGAAGCTGCTTCCTCTGCGCCGATCTCGGCATCGTTCCGGAGCTGGAGCCGCGTCCGGACCACGCCAGCTATCTCGATTCCTGGCTCAAGGTCCTGGCCGACGACAAGCGCGCGATCTTCTCGGCGGCGGCGCATGCGCAGCGCGCCGTCGCCTTCCTGCATGGCCTTCAGCCGACGGCGTCCGAAGATCGGGAGGCCGCCTGACCCGCATGCCGGCGGGTCAGTTCCTTCGACAGATGTTCCGGGCGGAAGCCCATGCCGATCAGGCGTCCCATCAGCCGCGAAAGGATCGGCCAGCGGGCGATCATCCTGATGAAACCCGGTGGGCGTGGCGCAGCCTCGCCCTTGTCGTTGCGCTTGCGGCGCATCATCCGCTGCATGCCCTGTGTGGCGCGGGTCGGGAACATCCGGCGGGACTGCACTCTTGCCAGATCGGCAGCGCCGATTCGTCCCTCGAGCAGCGGTACGGTGAGAATATTCGCGACCGCGACGGCATCCTGAACGGCAAGGTTGACGCCGAACCCGCCGACCGGGGACATGGCGTGCGCCGCATCGCCGATGCACAGCACGCCAGGCGCCCACCATTGTTCGAGCCGGTCCATGCGGATCGACAACAGATGCACCTGATCCCAACCCTCGACCTCTTCGAAGCGGCTCGCGCGCAGCGGAGCCAGCGCCGCGAGCGCTGTCCGGAAGGCAGGCAGTCCACCTTCCTTCAAGTCTTCGAAGCCGTCTTTCCGGATGACATAGCCGCATTGCCAGAAATCGCCCCGGTCGATCAGCACGAGGCCCTGCTGCGGTCCGGCATGGCTCATGGCGAGGTCGGGATCGTTCGGCTGATGTGAGAGGCGCATCCACAGAACGTCAACGGATGAGCCGAAATCGATGATCTTCAGCCCGGCCTTCTCGCGAACCACAGAATGCCGACCGTCGGCCCCGATGACCAGCTTTGCTCTGATGTTCGAAGGCTCGGTTCCCTCGCCGTTGAGGGTGACGCCGACGACCTTGTCTCCCTCACGCAGCAGGCCGGTGGTGCGGCATCCCATAAGCAGGGTGAAGCTAGGGATTTCCTTGCCCTTGGCGGCGAGGAAATTCAGGAAGTCCCATTGCGGCATGAAGGCGATGTAGCGGCATCGCAGTGGCAGGCGGCTGAAATCGGCGATCGTCACCTGCTGGCCAGCCATCTCGGCATGGAGATCGGCCGCCTTCTGGTGAGGCAGCTTCAGGAATTCATCTAGCCAGCCGAGCTCGGCCATCAGCTCCAGGGTCGAGGGATGGATCGTGTCGCCGCGGAAATCGTGGAGGAAGTCGGGATGCTTCTCCAGAACCGTGACCGTCACGCCGGCCCGCGCGAGCAGGATGCCCGCCATCATCCCGGCGGGTCCTCCGCCGACGATCACGCAATCCTGTCTTGCTTCAGTGTTCGCCACCGCGACCAGCCCGCCGGCATCCGGCTTCTGCGACGGTCTCGGGCTTGGCAATCCGGAAGAGTGCTGGCGATCAGCCGTCAGGTTGAAAGACGTACCAGTCACCATAGCAATCAATGCTTCGACCAGCCACCACCAAGGCTGTTGCTGGCGAGCAGCCGGGCTCCGCAAGTTGCCGCATGAGCAGCATATCGTCTGCCGCTCGACCGGTGGCCCAGTTGCAGCAGGCCGTAGGCTCCCCCGCATCAGGAGACGTCTGGCCGGGCTGGTCTGGCGGATTGGTGTCTTCACGGACGCAGGCACTCATCGGCGATGGGAGGAGATCGAGCGGTGATACCCGTTTACCGCCGGAATGATGCGCACCATGGAGGTTTGGACCTGTCCTTCCTGTGCGTCGAACGGCCGTCCCTCCCGCGGGCTCGATGGGGCATGTCTGACCGGAGAACGGCTGCGCCTCGATCGTCTTCCCGCAACGGCAGCTGCCGATTTTCTGACCCCTGGCGGTCCCTGTGGGCGCCGCCATTCCTCGCCGACTAACAAAATCGGTAGTTGCCGCCCTCCATTGCATTGCGGCCCCTGCGGGGTGCGGTCCGATCGTCGCCGGTCTTGTCGACAGCCATCGAGGCCGCGAAGGGCGCGGCCCGAAACCTCAGAAAAGGACAAGCACCATGGCTACCATCGGCTCTTTCACCTCGACCTCCACCGGCTTCACGGGCTCGATCAAGACGCTCTCCCTCAACGTCAAGGCCCGCTTCGAGCGGATCGAAAACCCCTCCGACAAGGGCCCGCACTTCCGCATCTACAGCGGTGCGGTGGAACTGGGAGCGGCCTGGCAGAAGCACTCCGACCAGAGCGGCCGCGACTACCTCTCGGTCAAGCTGGACGACCCGAGCTTCCCGGCTCCCATCTACGCCACCCTGGTCGAGGTCGAAGGCGAAGACGGCCTCTCGCTGATCTGGTCCCGCCCCAACCGGGACTGACCCAGAGATCGGCCCCGGCCAAGCGCCTGGGCCGCTTTTCGGCTCGCGACGGACGCGGCGTCGCCGGCCTCTCCCTTCGGGTGATAGCCTCTTTTCTTCTTCTGGCGCAGCAGATCGAGGAACAGGCGAACGGCTTCGTCTTCGCTCTCGAAGGAATGCTGGATGATCTGTCCGCGTCCGCCGATGCGACCCCAGCGCCGGATCAGGCACGCCTGCCCGAATAACGTCTCTTCGATCGACATGGCGTAGAAGCGCGACATGTTCTTCGCGGCATCCGTGCGTTCGACATAGAGCTGATAGGGTTGGGAGAGCATGGCGCCAGAATCCCATTGCCGGGATTCCACGTCCAACAAGTCTTATGAATCGATCCGTATCGGTCGATTCATTTTGGTGAATGATCGGATCGCAACATTAGGGCGTGCACCAATCCCGACGCGGCTCGCCCCAGCGTCGTGCCAGGCCATCCTCAACCAGCATCTCGCCGATGGAGCGCCCTGCGCGCTCCACCGTCCGCAGTTTGCGGCCATATCGATCTGTGTCACGCCAGCCTGACGACAGGCTGAAGGCGCCGGCGTTGAGCAGAACCAGCAATCTGTCGCGGGCGAGCTCACCAACCTGCCGTTCGTCGCGGCAGCGCGGAGCAACGATCTCTGGGGCGTCGATATCGGCGATCCTGATCTTGTCGCCTCTGAACCAGAAGGTATCGCCGTCGACGACGCAATTGACCCGGACCGGTCCGTCGCACAGCGAGAACCGCGCCTCGTGTCTGTCGATCCGGGGGAGCTGACGCAGCCGCCCGGCTTCCGTCCCAAATTCGTTGGCGAGTTCCTGCGTCGGGCCGGGGCGCTGGAGCGCGGCAATCACCACTACGCCGATCAACACCGCGCCCAGGATGAGCAGGAGCGCGCGCGGCGCCGTCACGTTTTTCTCTCCGGTCGAAACCTTCCTTCCTTGACGCACGCCTTCATGTCGTCGCGCCGGAACCAGATGGCGCGGCCGCATCGCATCGGCGCGTTGCCGGCGGTGAACACGATCTGCTCGTCGGCGCGCATCCGCAGCACTTCATGTGGCTGGATGAGCGGGCGGGAGGCGAGCTGTTTCGATCGCGTCCGTGAGGATCCGGAGGATTGCGAGGAGCGGCTGACCTGGTCGATTTCGACCGTGGTCATGCCGCAGCGACTGGATATGTAGTTCGCGGTCTCGGGATCGTTGACGGCGGCGAAGCTGATCCAGGACGCCGACTCGAACCATTTGCTGGCTGCGTCGCGGCCGCCCCAGGTCTCGCGCATCTGGCCGATGGACTGGAACAGCAGCAGCAGCGTGATGCCGTATTTGCGGCCGGCGTCGCGCGCGGTCTCGAGAATGCGCATGAAGCCAAGCCGCGCCACCTCGTCGAGAAGGAAGAGTGCGCGGCCCTGCACATCGCCATTGCGGTTGTAGATCGCGTTCATGAAGGCGCCGATGATGACGCGGGCAAGGCCGGCATGGGTCTCCAGCGTCTTCAGGTCGAGATTGATGAACACGTCGGTCCCGCCGGTCGCCAGATCATCGGTAACGAAGGAACGGCCGGACACCAGCGCCGCGTAGTTCGGATAGCTCAGCCAGTGGGTCTCCTTCACCGCGTTCGCATAGACCCCGCTGAAGGTTTCCTGTGTCATGTTGACGAAGACGGCGACGTTCTCCCTCACGAACTGCGATTCCGAACCGTCATAGATCGCCTGAAGCCGCTCGCGCAGCTTCGGCTCCGGCTCGGAGAGATTGGCGCGCACCTGGCGCAACGTCTGGTCCTTCGCTTCGGTATGCCCTGACAGGCAGACGTCGGCGATCAGCGCGGTGAGAAGCTGCAGGGCCGAGGCGCGGAAGAAGTCGTCGCGCACCCCGCGCGTACCGCCGCTGTCGCTCATGATCCATGAGGCTACGGCGGCGATGTCCTCTTCCCTGGTGCCGCCGAAGCGGCCGATCCAGTCGAGCGCGTTGAAGCCGGTCGCCGGCTGCTTCGGATCGAGCACATGGACAGTTCGACCGGCGCTTAGGCGATGGTCGATCACCATCGGCGCGACCTCGTTCGACGGATCGAGCGCGACGAGCGCGCCGCCCCATTTGAGCGCGGTAGGGATCGTCACGGACGTCGTCTTGTAACCGCCGGACCCGGCGAAGACGATGCCGTGCGACGAGCCGAAGGACGCATCGAAGCAGAGCAGGGCAGTGCGCCCGCCCGCTCCCCAGCTCTGCCGGTCCATGGGGCGGAACGGCTGGCCTGCCGCGCTATCCCTGTCGACGCGATAGCGCTCGCCGACGACGATGCCGCCGGAGTCGGGAAAGAGCTTTGCCGCCTCCGGCATCGACATCCAACTTGCGTCGCCGTGCAGCGCGCGCTTGCCGTGCACGCGCTTCGGCATTGGTGCGGTGAAGGCGGCGTTGCCCTTCACCGCGACGCGCAGGGCGAAGCCGGCCGCAATCAGGATCGCGCCTGCGCCGATCGCATAGGCTGGGTCGATCTGCGTGACAGGTGATGATCGCGATGTCGCGCGCAGCACAGCGATGACGATCGCCGCCGCGCATCCCCCGATCACGCCGAGAGCCGCCATGCGGATGTTCGCAGCGCCAGCAGCGGCGAACAGGAAGATCACACCGATGGATGCGCCGGCGATGAAGGGCAGCCCCAACCCGGCGCGGCCGAACATCAGGCGTTGCGCGTCCGTCTTCCCAAGCGTCGCAAACGCCTGCTCGAACCCGGACAAGCCGATCAGCGCGGCGATCATCAGCGCGATCGGCGCGAGAGCGAGCAGGAGTCTATTCGCCGTCACAACCGAACGCCTCTGCGCCGATTGCCGCGAGCCGCGCCCGCTCGGCATCATCGGCCTTGAGCCGTCGCCCGAGCTCGATCAGCGCCCCGAGCAGGACGGCGCGCTTCTCATAGCGCAGGCCCGCCTTGGCAATCAGGCCGCCGAGCTCGATCTTCTCGCGCGTATCCTTCTTGCGGGCTTCGGAGGAGAGGGCTTGGCGCATGCGCTCAACCCTCGCCAGCGCCGCCCGAAGACGCGCCAGCCGCGACCTTCGCGGACGAAGCGCCGGGCTCGCCGGCTGCATCGACCGTCTTCCTTCCGGTCGCCTTTCCAGCTTTCCCGCGAAACCGCCCTGCCAGTTCCTCGAATGCGGCCTGCAATTCGCTTTCCTCGATCTCGACCTCACCGAGTCCGGCTTTCAGGGCGATGCGCCCGATCCGCTCTGCCTCTCGCGTCTCGGCGGCCTTGAGCTGATCCTGCAGACGAGCGATCTCCTCCCGGATTTTCGACGATGGCTTCTTCATTCCGGTCGGTCCTTCATGTTGTTTCCGTTGCGGCGGATTTCATGGAGAATCGTGGAAGTCGCCGAAGTGGGCGACTAATAAAAAAGCTAGTCGGCAGGGCCGACGCCGCTTGAGATCATCCCGGCCGTTCCGAAGGAATGGTCCAAGGGCGCAGTAATACGTCGCTGCCGCGACGCCCTGCTTCCTCCCCGACCAACTGCCCGCCGATCTGGCGGTGCCGTGGCCGCCGCTCCCGACGAACATAACTGTTTCGCGTTGTTCGGGAGCCCGCACCGCCTTGGCCATCACGCATTTCACGCCCCAGCTCATCTCGCGCGGCTCCGGCCGCAGCGCCGTGCTGTCAGCCGCGTATCGCCATTGCGCGCGGATGGAGCACGAGGCCGAGGGCCGGACGGTCGACTATTCGGCGAAGCGCGGCCTGCGCCACGAGGAATTCCTGCTCCCGCCCGATGCGCCGGAATGGGCGAGGGCGATGATCGCCGACCGCTCCGTCGCGGGCGCGGCCGAGGCGTTCTGGAATGCAGTCGAGGCCTTCGAGAAACGCTCCGACGCGCAGCTCGCCAAGGAATTCATCATCGCATTGCCTGTCGAGCTCAGCATTGAGCAGAACATCGCGCTGGCAAGAGAGTTCGTGGACAGCCAGGTGCTCGCGCGCGGGCAGGTGGCGGACTGGGTGTTCCATGACGAGCCCGGCAATCCGCACGTCCATCTGATGACCACCTTGCGGCCTCTGGTGGAGTCGAGCTTCGGCGCAAAGAAGGTGCCGGTCATCGGAGAGGACAGCGCTCCGGTGCGCACCCAGGCCGGCAAGATCGTCTATCGGCTCTGGTCGGGCGACAAGGCGGATTTCCTCGAACAGCGCGAGGGGTGGCTGTCGCTCCAGAACAAGCATCTGGCGCTTGCTGGGCTCGATATCCGCGTCGATGGCCGTTCCTACGCCGAGCGCGGAATCGATCTCGTGCCCACCACCCATATCGGCGTCGCGACCAAGGCGATCGACCGGAAGGAAGAGAAGGATGGCGCGTCGGAAAAGCTCGAACGCATCGAGCTGTTCAGGCAGCGCAAGGCCGAGAACCGCGAGCGGATCTTGCGTCGGCCGGGGATCGTTCTCGATCTCCTCACGCATGAGATGAGCGTCTTCACCGAGCGCGACATCGCCAAGGTGCTGCACCGCTATGTCGATGAAGCCGCCACCTTCCAGGACCTGATGGCGCGCATCCTGCAGGACCCGGAACTGCTGCGGCTGGAGCGCGAACATATCGCGCTTCCGACGGGCACACGCGAGCCCGCGAAATACACGACACGCGAGCTCATCACCCTCGAAGCCGAGATGGCGCGGCAATCGATCTGGCTCGCCGGCCGGACCTCACATGGCGTTCGCGAGAAGACGCTCGCCGCCGTCATGGAGCGGCATGCCCGGCTCTCCCAGGAGCAGCGAACCGCGATCGAGCATGTCGCCGGAAAGGCGAGGATCGCCGCGGTCGTCGGCCGCGCCGGCGCCGGTAAGACCACGATGATGAAGGCCGCGCGCGAGGTGTGGGAAGCCGCCGGCTACCGCGTCGTTGGCGCGGCGCTTGCCGGCAAGGCGGCCGAGGGTCTGGAGAAGGAAGCCGGCATCACGTCGCGCACGCTCGCGTCGTGGGAACTCGCCTGGAGCAAGGGCCGTGAGGCGCTCGACGACAAGACCGTGATGGTGATCGACGAGGCCGGCATGGTGTCGTCGCGGCAGATGGCGTTGTTCGTCGATGCAGTGACGAGAGCCGGCGCGAAGCTGGTTCTGGTCGGCGACCCCGATCAGCTCCAGCCGATCGAGGCGGGCGCGGCCTTCCGCGCCATTGTCGACCGCATCGGTTACGCCGAGCTCGAAACCATCTATCGCCAGCACGAGCAATGGATGCGCAACGCCTCGCTCGATCTGGCGCGCGGCAATATCGCCCGCCCGATCGACGCCTACGACCAGGCCGAGATGGTGCGGACCGCATGGACGCGGGCAGAGGCGATCGGCGCGCTGATCGACGACTGGAATGACGATTACGATCCGGAGAAGACGACGCTCATCCTCGCCCATCGCCGGCGCGACGTGCGGACCCTCAACGAGATGGCGCGCGCCAAACTGGTCGAGCGCGATCTTGTCGGCGAGGGCCTCGCCTTCCGCACCGAGGACGGCGTTCGCCAATTCGCCGCCGGCGACCGCATCGTATTCCTGAAGAACGAGAGCTCGCTCGGCGTCAAGAACGGCATGCTGGCGAATGTGGTGGAGGCCGCGCCCGGCCGGATCGTCGCGGCGGTGGGCGAGGGCGCGGACCGGCGCGAGATCGTCGTCGAGCAGCGCTTCTACGCCAATGTCGACCATGGTTATGCGACCACCATTCACAAGTCGCAGGGCGCGACCGTCGACCGCGTGAAGGTGCTCGCCTCCCGCACGCTCGACCGACACCTGACCTATGTCGCCATGACGCGCCATCGCGAGGCGGCCGAGCTCTATGTCGCCATGGCGGAGTTCTCCAATCGCGCCAGCGGCGTCCTGGTCGACCACGGCGTCGCGCCCTACGAGAACGATCCGAGCAACCGCGACAGTTATTTCGTGACGCTCTCCTACAAGGAGGGCGAGCAGCGCACGATCTGGGGCGTCGACCTCGAACGCGCAATGGCGAAAGCCGACGCTGAGATTGGCGACCGCATCGCGCTCGAGCACACCGGCTCGGAGAAGGTCCGGCTTCCGGACGGCAAGACGGCGGAGCGCCACTCCTGGGAAGTCGTGCCGATCCGCGACGTCACGATACAGCGGATGACCGAGCGGCTTTCGCGCGACGGGTCGAAGGAAACTACCCTCGATTACGAACGCGCTTCCGCCTATCGCGCCGCACTTCGTTTCGCCGATGCGCGCGGCCTGCATCTCATGCGCGTCGCCCGCACGCTCGTCGCCGACAAGGTCCGCTGGACCGCTCGCCAGAAACAGAAGCTCGCCGATCTCGGCGCGCGGCTGCGAGCGCTCGGTGAACGCTTCGGCCTCGTCGCCAGCCGCAAACCCACGCTCCCCGAAACCGCCAAGGAGGCAAAGCCGATGGTTGCCGGAGCCACCAAATTCGCGAAATCGATCGAGCAGGTCGTCGAGGACAAGCTCGTCGCCGATCCCGCGCTGAAGAAGCAGTGGGAGGAGGTGTCGAGCCGCTTCCACTTCGTCTTCGCCGAGCCGGAGGCGGCGTTCCGCAAGGTCGACGTCGACGGCATGATGAAGAATGCCGAGACCGCGAAATCCACCCTCTCGGCGCTTAAGGACAGGCCCGATAGCTTCGGTGCGCTGAGGGGCAGGACCGGCCTTCTCGCCAGCCGCGCCGACAAGCACGATCGCGAGCGGGCGAACCTGAATACCCCGGCGCTCGCGCGGGACCTGGAGCGATATCTGCGTCTGCGCGCCGAAGCCGAACACAAGCATGAGACCGAGGAGCGCGCCGCTCGCGTCAAGGTCGCGGTCGACATCCCTGCGCTGTCGCCGCTCGCTAGGCAGATCTTGGAGAAGGTCCGCGACGCGATCGACCGCAATGACCTTCCAGCCGCCCTCGCATTCTCCCTCGAGGACAAAATGGTGAAGGCCGAGCTCGAAGGGTTTGCCCGGGCCGTCTCGGAACGTTTCGGTGAGCGCTCCATGCTCGCCAACGGCGCGAAGGCGCCGGACGGTCCGGCCTTCGAGAAGCTCGCCACCGGCATGAGTGCAAGCCAACGTGACGAGCTCAAGGTCGCTTGGCCGGCGATGCGCACCGCGCAGCAGCTCGCTGCCCAGCAGCGCACGGCCGAGGCGCTGAAGCAGGCCGAGACGATGCGGCAGTCGCAACGGCAAGGGCTGTCGCTCAAATGATGACTGTCGAGCAAGCGGAGGGCGGGAAGGCGACCGGAAGGAGGAGGGGCGGGGCACGCCGGCGAGCGCTTGCGGCCCTGGCGGGGAGCCTGATCGCCGCAACAGCGATTGCTGCTCTGGGTTGGTTCGGCGGTTTGCGCATCAATCTCACGCCGAGCGAGCCGATCGGGCTGTGGCGGATCGTGCCGCTGGATCGCCCTGTCGCCGTCGGCGATCTCGTTTTCATCTGCCCTCCGCTGGGGCGGATCACCGACTTCGGACGGGAGCGAGGATATTTCCGGTGGGGATTATGTCCAGCCGGCATCGCGCCGCTCATCAAGACCGTCGTCGCGCTGGAAAACGCCCGCATCGAGATCGGCGCCGAGGTCGTGATCGACGGCATTGCAGTCCCCCATTCCAGGCCGAGCGCCCGCGACGGCGTCGCGCGACCGCTCGATCCGTGGTCCGGCTCGCTCGTTCCGGACGGATCGATCTTCCTCCATTCCTCTTTTGCAGGTTCCTATGACTCGCGGTATTTTGGGCCGGTCCCCGGGGCAGGCCTTCTCGGCCTGGCTCGGCCGGTGCTCACCTTCGCTCCCTGATCGCCGATGTGTGATCGGCCTCACGGCCGCGGCCGTCGTCACTGGCTGGATCGCATGGTCCGGGCATGTCCTGGCGCTGCCGCTCGCTTTGCTGTTTCCGGCGCTGTGGGCCTTGTCGCCGAGCCGCATCGCAGCGGCGGTCGTGTCGGCGGGGTATTTTCTGGCAGCGGCGCGCGGCCTGCCCGAAGGTGTGGCTGCGTTCTTCGGGACTTCGGTCTGGGCCGGAATCCTGCTCTGGCTGCTCGCTTCGCTCTCCTTCGTCGGGGTGCATGCCGTATTGTGGATCGCGCGGTCGGGAAGAAGACGGGCGCTGCTCTACCTCGCGGCCGCTGTGCTGCTGGCGGTCCCGCCCTTCGGCATCGTCGGCTGGGCGCATCCGATCACCGCCGCTGGCGTACTCTTTCCCGGATGGGGATGGTGGGGCGTGTTCGCTACGATGGCCGGCCTCGCTATCATGACCACGCGATTTCGGCCGGCCGGCGCCGTCGTCTTGGGTGGTTTCTGGCTCTGGTCCGCCATGAGCTGGACAGAGCCAAAGCCGCCGGAAGGATGGCAGGGCGTCGACACGGAATTCGGCGCAGCGCTCGGACGCGATGGGGCGCTCGAGCGGCATCGCCAGCTTACCGGATTGGTTCGAGAGCGCGCCTTGGAGGGCGCAAAGATCGTGGTGCTGCCCGAGAGCGCGCTCGGCCCGCTGACGCCGACGGTGGAGCGCTACTGGATCGAGGCGCTTGCCGATCTCGATGTCAGCGTCATCGCCGGCGCGGCTGCGATCGATGGCGCGGGCTATGACAACGTCATGGTCAATATCGGGCCGCGCGTCGCTGAGATCCGCTATCGCGCCCGGATGCCGGTGCCGGTTTCGATGTGGCAGCCTTGGCGTGCTTGGTTCGGATCGAGCGGCGGCGCGCGGGCAACCTTCTTCGCCGAGCCTGTCATCGAGATCGCCGGCCACCGCGTCGCGCCGCTGATCTGCTACGAACAGCTCCTGGTCTGGCCGGTCCTGCAGTCGGCGCTGCGTCGCCCGGACGCGATCGCCGGCATCGCCAACGCCTGGTGGGCGACCGACACCTCCGTGCCATCGATCCAGATCGTCAGCCTCAAGGCCTGGTCGCGCCTGTTCGGCATTCCTCTCGTCACCGCCTTCAACACCTGAACAGGATTTCGCCCATGGCCTTCGACGCCGACCTCCTCCAGAAATGCTCCGACCCTTCCCTGAAGCCGGCGATCGTCGAACAATTCGTCAGGCAGGCAGGGTCACCGGACCCGCTCGCTGTCACCGTGCGCAGCGGTTCCCGCATCATTCTCGTGCCGCCGGCGAAGACGCCGGAACAGGCGCTCGAGACCGTTCGCGAGCATGTTGGAAAGGCCGTGGTGCGTGTCGGGGTCACGCAATATCCAGCCGGTATCGGCGTCAGGGACGTGTCGGAGCTCACTCCAGCACTCGTCGATCCTTGCGAGAACATCCGCATGGGCACGGCCCTGTTCGGCAAGGTCTGGCGGATCGTGCTCAAATGGTACGGCAACCCGACAGCCGAAGAGGTCATCCCTCAGGTGCTCGATGACGCGCTCGATGCCTGGAAAACAGGAAAGTTCGAGGGCACGGCGGTGTTCAGCGCGCCCGATCCGGGAGAGCCGAAGTCCGTCGAGCGAAGGCGGGAGGATGTGCCGCAAGCCTCGCCGGCGGCCGATCCTGCGCCGTCGGAAGTGTCAGCCGGAGATCCTAACAAGGCAGCTATACGCGTCGACCTGTCGGGGATTGGAGGGAGGGCGCCGTAGGGCACGGCGTCCTATTCGACGATGATGTCACGCGTTAGCAGCTCGGATTCCAAGAAGCGCAAGCTGCGCAAGTCTATCGAGACATAGAACTTCAGGCGAGCATGGATGCGAGACGATGTTTCCAGTTCGGTCGGTCTAATGTCGTCGTCTTTATCTCGCAACTCTTCTTTGTCGAGGTAGCGCACCTTCGCGTCGAGGATCGCGTTCACCTGGATAATCAGACCGACCTTGGAGGTATCGAACGCGGCGACGTCGTACTCGTCGAGGCTGACAATCTCTTCCAGCTCGGCGGAGACGACGCTCCCATCGGTCAGTGGACCGTAGTAGACGAAATCAACGAAATCCAGATCGGCCTCGATTGCAGCTGACACCTGGTCATCGAAACCGGGCGAAGCAAAAATCTCGTCGACCAAGGCCTCGATGTCGCCTGCATCTCCTGCCGCAGTCGCGGCTGCAGCGAGGACCTCATCCAGGGTTTGCAATGGAATTAGAGGAGCGTGGCTTTCGGCAGCACGACGAAGGGCAGCGTCTCCGCTGACGACATACATCGAGATGTCGTTGCTCGCGCAATAACGGGTGAGGCCTTCGACTACGAATGCGTCGGGAAATTCCTTGCTGCCTCTTTGTTCGAAGGGGGCCTGGCCCTCGAAATATCGTTCGAAGACGATTCGCGCCGGCGTTTCGAGAGCCAGAACTGAATGGCCGCGCAGCCGGGTGATCAATGTGTCGAGGAAACCCTTCCATAGGGCGTCCGCAAGTTGCGGGCCATCAATCTCCTTCACCGTTTCGTTCGAGAGCCCTGCGATCTGCGAGATGCGATTGAAGTCGTGAGCCAGACGCTTTGCATCGGCTGCCTTGGCCAGGGCTTCCTCGGCGAGTTGTCGCCGAATCTCGGCAAGCGTGATGTCGGTGAAATGCAGAACGACCCGACCCGCATCAATCTCATTGCCGAGCAGAGCGAACTGTGTGTTGGAGATATTGAATCCGGCACGGCGGTAGACTTCCGTGTCGAGGAAAACATGGCGGGTCCGCAGCGGCTCGGTCGGTTTTCGGGCCGGCTTGCTCATGCGGCGGCGATGTCGGTTTGGCTGAAATCATTGCCCTTGAAGAGAAGGGGCTCGCCCATCGCTTTCGCTAGCGCATAGGCGAAGCAGTCGCCATAGTTCAGTCCGGCTTTGTGCCGGCCCTTACCGAAGTCGAGAAACGCCTGCCGGGCAAGCTCACCATGCTCAATCGTGACCGGCTCGATGACGATACCGGCGCGACGAAAGAAGGTCTCCGCCTGCCTCATGCCTTCCGGGCCGAGCTGGTTCTCGATCACCATCGAGAGTTCGACATAGTTCGCCACGCTGATGCGGCAGGCATCCGCGTCGTGAATGCGCTGCGCGAATGTCTCCGCCTCGTCCTCCCGGTAGAGGATCGCGACCATCGCCGAGGTGTCGATGATCATTTCGGCAGACCGTTCTCGTCATAGAGAAGATCTGCATGATCAGAATAGGGCCGCTTCACATGCGCCGCGGCGCGGTCGGCGATCGCCAGAAGCTCTTGCACGCTCGCCTTGCCCTTGCTGCGCTCGATCCGTTCATACCGCTCGCGTAGGGCTTCCGTGACTATGCGCGTCATGCTCTCTCCGGTGACGCGGGCGATTGCTTGCGCCAGCCGATGTGCTTCCGGGTCCTTGACATTCAGGCTCATGCTGCCCTCACTTCTAGAATGGTAGCGAATTTTCTACCATTCTACCCGATTGCGCCGCCAGCAACAAGACCGCTAGAGGCGATTTCGAGCGGGCGGCAATCTCCGAGCCAAAGGGCCGAACTTGGCCAAACTTCTCGCGAAAACCGAGGAAACACTAACACTTGGCACTGCTTTTGCCGGAATGCTCGCTCTGCGATCTGGCGCATGGCTCCTGATCCATCTATGAAGAGTCTCAGGGCGGTACGCGCCGCCTCGGGGCTTAGAATCCCCTGATGAACGGTTGGTGTCGGCCGTAACGGCACCGAGATCCTCTGACCTACGGCCGGGGGCCTGCGACGTATGTCCAGGCTTCTCGCTAAAGGTCGTAGGGCCGTTTCATCACGGATTCTAACCCCCGGCTTGGGGTCAAGGGATGTCTGTTGGCGGGGGCGTACCGCTGACGTCCAGCGCAGATGGTTATGATGAGAAGATCCGATAGTGGTCACGCGGACACGCAGGTAAAGGCGATTTTGAGGCCGATCATAGGGCTGACCAGCGGCCTCCCCAAATCCGTTGTCGAACCGATGGTTATCGAGGCAATCCGCAAACATCGGTTTCTCCGCGATCTTGCCGAATTACGGCACGCCGAATCCGTTCAATACGCTGAGCGAGAAGGCTCCGCAGGCGTTGCCTATGTCAGGGCCATGATAGACGTCCACGCTCAACAAAGCGTCTTGTCGACCCTGCTCGAGGTTCTCGGCTATGTGCCTGAGGTTCCGGTCGACTGACGAGCGTATCAGATCAATTTGAGCTTGGTGGCCAGCGCTGTTGCCTGTGCCAAGCTTGCCGCGTCCAGTATCTCGCGTGCGTTGTTCAGATGAAAATTCACGGTAGCGAAGGACAGGTTCTCGAGCACAGCGATGTCCTTCATTGACTTCCCCTCAGCCGACCATTTCAGGCATAGCGCCTGCCTCGGGGTCAACCGGCAGCGATTGAATGCGGTAGGTTGTGCTCTGTGGGCTTCCAGAGCTGCGTGGAAATAGGCCACAGCTGTAACCGCAGCGATCTGATCGATGTCTTTGTCAAGTGAGAGAGACGGCTTGCTGGAGGCTAGCGTCAGCATCGATACATGGCGACACGCGGTGCGAACCGGGATGCTGATCCCAGATCTGATGCCGAAGTCCGCAGCTTCCGAATAGAAGCAGCGGACTTCCCTAGTCGTAGCCTCCCGAGATGGAGGGGTGACCCATGCGAAGGCGCGCATACTCGCGCAAGCTGTCCGAACGATCGGATCGACGTGGTGATAACATTTGTTGAAATAGCGCTCTTGCCATTCCTCTGCATAGTTCGAGACGGCATACGTGCGTACCGGCTCTACATAGAGGTAAGCATAGCAGTCGAAACCGAGGTCTTGTACCAGTGCTGGAAGCGCACCTTTGAGCATTTCGTCTGTCGTGGAAACCGAAGCTAAGTCGGTGAGCCTCTGACACCATGTTCTCAACCGGATCCCTCCTGTTTGTTGTTGATGGGGCGAGGTTGTGGTGGCCCAATTGTACGAAAAAATACACCACAAGAAAGACTATACCGATCACCAAGTAAATGTCCGAAAATTACGCGTTTGAGGAGTATTTCATGCCAAGGCGCGGTTGCTCGCATCACTGGCTTGCATAGCTCGTTCAAGCCTTCGCACAAAGTCAGATGGCCGGGACGATACAGGAGACAAAAGGGGCTCCATTGCAGGTCGTTTGTCAGCTCTACCGCTGCGGCGCGGAGGCGATTCAATGTAATGTAGAACGCTGGTCGTTGCACTGTACAGGGGCGCGCCAGCCGCGCGGGAGGGCTGCCTGGGTAAGGCCGGCGCCCTCCGCTCTGTGGGACTTTCGTCTTCACTAATGGATTTGGCTGGCGAGGCGATCCAAACGAGGCATTTCGGCCCCGCAAGCGTGGCAGGTGAAGGGCAAGTGTCGCCCGGCGCGGTGCTGTGTGAATGGCGTTGGCTCATACTTAGGTCAAGCGCTGGGGCCCCTCCCGACCTGACTGCCGCCAACTGGGCGCGACAGTCGTCAAACTGGCCGCATGCAAAATGGCGTGGAATGCATCCTCTCTGGCGCGAACTGCTAGCGCCCCGCTTCGCCGAAGCCTCTATTCATGCTCGGATTCCGGTCGCCAATGGCCAGGATCACAATCGAATCAAATCAGCCTGCGAATCCCGAAGCGCGCTGGTGAGTCGCGCTACTAGGTATCACCCACAGCCGGAGCATGGATCTGCGCGAATTCCATGAGCGGCATCAGACCGAGGATCGGGTTCGCAGGTCAAGACAAGAGGACCTAGATGTGACTTTTATTCGCCCATCGTCTGACGCTTTACAGTTCTTTCGCGCATGGATGCAGAATCCGCTCGGCATTGCCTCCGTGACGCCATCTAGCCGATCGCTGGCGCAACTCATCACTTCGGAGATTGATGGCCATACCGGCCGGGTCATGGAACTAGGGCCGGGGACTGGCGTGTTCACACGGGCATTACTGGAGCGTGGTGTGTCCGAGACAGATCTGACCCTTGTCGAGCGGGAGTATGGCTTTGCCGAGATGTTGAAGTCCCGTTATCCGCTGGCGCATATTCTCAACATGGATGCCGCGCGCGTAAAATCATGTGCCATCGACAACGGGCAGATCGGCGCGACCGTAAGCGGGCTGCCGCTTTTGTCCATGTCGCCCAAGTTAGTCATTGCCATTCTTGACGGCAGCTTTAGCCATATGGATCGCAATGGGCGGTTTTATCAATTCACCTACGGGCCAAAATGCCCGGTTCGTCGCGAGCTTCTCGACAGGCTCGGCCTGAGGGCGGTTCGCATTGGTGGAACGCTGCAGAACTTTCCACCGGCGGCGGTCTACCGAATTTCTCGACGCAAACCAATGAATTGATGGCGCCCGGATGACATGCGCTCTGGCGCGCATTGCGCCTTCATTGGCGCTTTTCGCTAGTGGATGCCACACACATTCATATAGTCATGGGATACGTTTTCCCGCACGCGGTTGATGTGCTGCTGGGGCAAGGAAGAAGATAGATGACCCGCAACCAGAGCTTTCCCGTCGAGATCAGCTGGAAGACGCTGTTGCAGGATTGCGGCATGAGGCCGGAGGACGTGCTGCGCCGCGCCGGCCTTCCGGCTGATCTGTTCACGCGGCCCGACCTGATGTTGCCGACCGAGGACTATTTCCGGTTCTGGCGCAGCATAGAGGACGAGACAGGCGATCCGGCCTTTGCGCTACGCCTTGTGGAAATGCTGTCGGCCGAGGTCTTCGATCCGCCTTTGTTCGCGGCACTTTGCAGCGCCAACATGACGCAAGCCGTTCAGCGGCTGGCGAAGTACAAGCAGCTGATGGCGCCGATGCGGCTGGAGATCGAGATCGCCCGGTCCGGCGACCTTACGGTGTCACCGAGATGGCTGTACGCCGAGAGCCAGGTCCCGGCCTCGCTGCAGGTGGGCGAGATCGGCTTCTTCCTGCGGCTGGTGAGGCTGGCAACGCGCCAGCCGGTCAGGCCGGTGCGGGTAGAACTGCCGACACTACCCGATCCGGCGCATATACGCCGCCACGAGGATTTTTTCGGCGTGCGTCTGCAACAGGGCGACTTCCCCGCCATCACCTTTGCCGCCGCAGATGCGAGACTGCCGTTCCTGACCGTGAATGAGGGCATGTGGCGCGTGTTCGAGCCTGATCTGCGCCGGCGGCTGAGCGAACTCGACGCAACGGCGACGACGACGGACCGGGTGCGGGCCTTGCTGCTGGAGCTGATCCCGAGCAATGCGGCCACCATCGAGGCCGTTGCCGACCGCCTCGCCATGAGCAAGCGCACCCTGCAGCGCCGTTTGGAGAGCGAGGGGCAGAACTTCCGCGTGCTGGTCAACGCCACGCGCGAAAGCCTGGCGCGGCACTATCTGGCGAAGACGGCAATGTCTGGCGGGGAGATCGCCTTCCTGCTCGGCTTCGAGGACCCCAACTCCTTTTATCGCGCGTTTCAGGATTGGACCGGGCAGACCCCCGACAGCGCCCGCGCCGCCATGCGCGTACACTGACGGGGGCGGTAGCAATGTTCGATGCCAAACCCGATGGCCGGCACATTCTTCTGGCGGGTGCGACCGGTCTCGTCGGCACGCAGATCCTGAAGTTGCTGCTGGCCGATGGCGGCGTCTCGCAGGTTCATGTGTTAAGCCGCCGTGCACTCGACATCACCCATCCGAAGCTGCGCGTTTCGGTCGTCGATTTCAGGAACCTGCCCGCGCTTGATCCGGTTGACGAGGTCTATCTGGCGCTGGCCACAACGGAAAAGGACGCGGGCAGCCGCGAGGCGTTTCGCGCTGTCGATTTCGACGCGAACCTCGCCGTCGCAAAGGCGGGTTTTGATGCGGGAGCACGGCGCGCGGCCGCGATCACGGCGATTGGTGCCAATGCCCGTTCCTCTTCCTTCTATCTTCGTGTGAAGGGCGAACTCGAAGACGCGCTCGGCAGGCTTGGGTTGGAGGCGCTGGTAATCGCGCGCCCGTCACTCTTGCTCGGAAACAGGGATGCGCTTCAGCAAAGGCCGCGGCCGTTCGAACGGATCGCAGAGCCGGTGATGGCCGTCCTCGGGCTGATCCTGCCGCGCCGCTATCGATCAATCCGCGACAGGGACGTCGCCGGGGCACTCGTCGCGGCGTTGCCTGCGGCGCGCGGGACGCAGGTGCTGTTTCCCGACGACATGATGCGCATCGTGAACACTGGCCGATAACGCCGACGACGTCCAGCATTGGCGTGTTCCGCACGTTTTCTGGCGCGTTCCGCGAGCGATCTGGCGCCGTCATCGCGCTATCGTTCACGCCATACGCTGCGACGGTTACAGGCCACCGACAAAGTGGTCCCTCCGCGGCGCCTGTTCAATATCGGAGGTCACCATGGCCTATGCCAGCACCAATCCTTTCACCGGCGAGGTCGTCGCGACCTTTCCCGACGCCACTGATGCCGAGGTCGATGTGGCGCTTGAGCGCGCCCAGGCGGCGTTCGAGATCTGGAGCCGCACGGCCTTGTCCGAGCGCACCGGGGTCCTCGCCCGCGCGGCCGAGCTGATCCTCGAACGTCAGGAGGAACTGGCGGCGCTCGCCACCCTCGAAATGGGCAAGCTGCACACCGAAGCCATGGCCGAGGTGCAGTTGTGCAGCCATATCATGTCCTACATCGCCCAGAACGCAGAATGGATGCTCGAAGGCGAGGATCTGCGGGTTGCTCCGGCATCGGGCCATGTCAGCGTGCAGAACGAGCCTCTCGGGATCGTCTTTTCGATCGAGCCGTGGAACGTACCGTTCTTCCAGGCGCTGCGCCCCTTCGTTCCCAACATGGCGCTCGGCAATGTGGTGATCCTCAAGCATTCGTCGATCGTGCCGCAATGTGCGGCGGCGATCGTGAAGCTGCTCAGGGATGCCGGCCTGCCGGATGGCGTCTGGACCAATCTCTATCTCACCCATCCCCAGACCGAGCGCGTGATCGCCGACCGGCGGGTGCGTGGCGTCACCATCACCGGCAGCACCGAGGCGGGCCGCCGCATCGCGGCCATGGCCGGCAAGGCGATGAAGAAGAGCGTGATGGAGCTTGGCGGCTCGGACGCCTTCATCGTGCTTGACGACGCCGATCTTGACCTGACCGTGGCCTGCTCCGTGCCGGCTCGGCTCTACAATGGCGGCCAGGTCTGCATCTCAGCCAAGCGCATGATCGTGGTCGATGCCCTCTATGACGAGTTTCTCGCCCGCATGACCGAAGCTTTCGGTGCGGCGCGCCCGGGCGATCCCAACGATCCGCAAAGCACCTTGCCCCCGATGTCCTCGCAGGGTTCGGCCGATACGATCAACGCGCAGATCGAGGCGGCCATCGCGGCGGGCGCCACGGCGGTTCGCGTCGGCGCGCCGATCCCCGAGCGCGGCGCCTTCGTACAGCCGATCATCCTGACCGATGTGACCCGCGACAACCCGGTCTATTACGACGAAATCTTCGGACCCGTCGTGATGGTGTTCCGGGTCAGGGACGAGGCCGAGGCGATCGCGCTGGCCAACGACTCCCATTTCGGTCTGGCCGGGAGCGTCTGGACGAAGGACATCGAGCGCGGGCGCCGCGTCGCCTCGCAGATCGACACCGGCACCATGTGCATCAACCAGCCTGCGGGCGGCGGGCCGGACATTCCGACGGCAGGGACGAAAGATTCCGGTTACGGCTTTGAATTTGGCCGGTTCGGGATGCTCGAATTCGCGCGGCGCAAGATCGTTATCATCCCCTCTCCCGAAAGCAGTTCGCTGCTTACAGGCTGAGGCTTTCGTTGCCGGTATAAGCGGCGGTGCAAAATTAGGCCACGGTAGCGGCGGGATAGTCCCGCTTCGGGCGGCGTAAAAGTCGTCCACCTACATCCTTCCTGCAGAGAGCAGGGAGGGTTGAAGGATCTATACCGTGGAACTTTACCTGAAGGTACGTCTGGCTTGTTCGGAAGGGATGAGCCAGCGGGCGGCTGCGAAGCATTTCAACATCTCTCGCGACAGCGTTGCCAAGATGCTGTCCTATTCGGCCCCTCCGGGCTATCGACGGCAGGCGACGGTCCGGCGCCCGAAGCTGGACGGGTTCATCGCGATCATCGATGGCTGGCTGGAAGGGGATTGTTCGGCGCCGCGCAAGCAGCGGCACACGGCCAAGCGGGTCTTCGACCGCCTGCGTGAGGAACATGGGTTCACCGGCGGCTACACGATCATCAAGGATTATGTGCGCGAGCACGAACGCCGGCACCAGGAGATGTTCGTACCTCTGGCCCATCCTCCGGGTCAGGCACAGGCGGATTTCGGCGAGGCGATGGTGGTGATCGGCGGGGTGGAGCAGAAGGCGCATTTCTTCGTGCTCGACCTGCCGCACAGCGATGCCGGCTATGTCCGGGCCTATCCGGCGGCGGTTGCGGAGGCCTGGGTCGACGGCCACGTCCATGCCTTCGCTTTCTTCGGCGCCGTGCCGCAGTTGATCCTCTACGATAATGACCGCTGTCTTGTGGCGAAGATCCTGGCCGACGGCACGCGCAAGCGGGCGACGCTGTTCAGCGCGTTCCTGTCGCATTACCTGATCCGGGACCGCTACGGCCGTCCCGGCAAGGGCAATGACAAGGGGAACGTCGAAGGTCTGGTCGGCTACAGCCGTCGCAACTTCATGGTTCCGATTCCGCAGTTCGCGACGTGGGAGGCGTTCAATCTCTGGCTGGAGGAACAGTGCCGCAAACGCCAGAACGACAGGCTTCGCGGCGAGAAGGAGACGATCGGTGAACGTCTGCGGCGTGACCTTGCCGCGATGCGCCCCCTTCCAGCCTATCCGTTCGCGGCCTGCGACCAGGCGAGCGGCCGTGTCTCGTCGCAGTCTCTGGTCCGCTACAAAACCAATGATTACTCGGTTCCTGTCGCCTATGGCCACCAGGACGTCTGGATCCGGGGCTACGTCGACGAGGTGGTAATCGGCTGTCGTGGCGAGATCATCGCCCGTCATCGCCGCAGCTTCTCGCGGGACGACGTGATCTTCGAGCCGCTCCACTATCTGCCGCTGATCGAGCAGAAGCTCCACGCGCTGGACCAGGCGGCGCCTCTGCAAGGCTGGGAACTTCCCGAGGAATTCGCCACGCTGCGCCGCCTGATGGAGGCGCGCATGAAGAAGCATGGCCGGCGCGAGTTCGTTCAGGTGCTGCGTCTCATGGAATGCTTCGCCCTCGCCGATCTCGCCGCCGCCGTGAGAGAGGCCCTCCGTCTGGGAGCCATCGGCTTCGATGCGGTCAAGCATCTGGTCCTGTGCCGGGTGGAGCATCGACCGCCAAGACTTGACCTCGATGTCTATCCCTATCTGCCGAGGGCGCGGGTCGAGACCACCTCGGCCAAGGCCTACCTGCATCTGCTGTCGGACGGGGAGGAAGCGGCATGAGCGACGAGGTTCCCCCAAATCTGCCCGAAGTCCTGCTCGGCGCCCATCTCAAGGCGCTCAAGCTACCGACCTTTCTGCGCGAGCACCACAAGCTCGCCCGGCAGTGCGCCGCCGAGGGCGTCGATCACGTTCGCTATCTGGCCCGGCTCGTCGAGCTGGAACTGATCGACCGCGAACGGCGCATGGTGGAGCGGCGAATCAAGGCCGCCCGCTTCCCGGCGATCAAGAGCCTCGACAGCTTCGACTTCGCCGCCATTCCCAAGCTCAACAAGATGCTGGTGCTGGAACTGGCCCGTTGTGAATGGATCGAGCGGCGAGAGAACGCCATCGCCCTCGGCCATCCGGCACTGGCAAGACCCATGTCGCTCTCGGCCTGGGATTGGCCGCCTGCCAGAACGGGCTGTCGGTCGGCTTCACCACGGCCGCCGCCCTCGTCAGCGAGATGATGGAGGCCCGCGACGAGCGCCGTCTCCTGCGCCTCCACAAGCAGATGGCGGCCTTCAAGCTGCTGATCATCGACGAGTTGGGCTTCGTTCCGCTTTCCAAGACCGGGGCGGAACTCCTGTTCGAGCTGATCTCCCGCCGCTACGAACGCGGATCGACGCTGATCACCAGCAACCTGCCGTTCGACGAGTGGACCGAGACCTTCGGATCCGAACGGCTCACCGGCGCCTTGCTCGACCGCTTGACCCACCACGTCTCCATCCTGGAGATGAACGGCGACAGCTATCGTCTCGCTCAGAGCAGAGCGCGAAAGTCCGGCCAATCGGCCTGAACAGTCCTCCGAAAATCGCCGCGCACGCAGGCAAGCACCGCTCGGGCTACGCCCTCCCGGCGCTTGCCTGCGTGCCTGCTGTACTGGCCGGGTTTTGCGCCGCCCATTGGCCGGGTTTTACGCCGCCGTTGACACTATGCCTTGTTCGGCCGGAAAGTCACGTTCGAGCTCGGCGCCAGAGACTTCCTGCTCCTGCTTTTCTTCGCCAGCATCGGGCTCAAGTCGGACATCAGGACGCTTGTGCAGGGCGGCAAGCCGCTCGTGCTCCTGCTTGTGCTGGCCAGCGCGTTCATGCTTTTCCAAAACGCGACCGGAATTGGACTGGCCGCCATGTTCGGGCTCGACCCGAAAGCAGGCTTGATGGTGGGTTCCATCTCCCTCACTGGCGGAGTCGGGACCACGGTCGCGTGGGCGCCGGTATTCATCCATGACCTCGGGATCGCCAACGCGATGGAGCTGGGCATCGCAAGCAACACGATCGGCCTGATAGCGGCCTGCGTGATCGGTGGACCGATGGCGGCGTTGCTGATCCGCCGGCACAGGATCGCGACATCCAACTCCCCCGCGCTCGACATCGGCGCCGCACATGAGGAAGCGGAACTCAGGCTGGACTATTTCTGCGTGCTCTGGGCGATCTTCATCCTCAACGTCGCCGTCATGCTGGGCATGGGTATCGCTTCCCTGATCGCCCTCACGGGTTTCAAACTGCCGGCCTTCGTAAGTTGCCTTATGAGCGGGATTGCCATACGCAATTTCATGCCGCTGGCGGCTGGCACGGCGCTTCTCCGTATCTGGCCCGGCGTCGGCGCGGGACTGTCGCTGCTGTCCGACATATCGCTCGGGCTGTTTCTGACAATGGCGCTGATGGGCCTGCAGTTGTGGGAGCTGAACGGGGTTTTCGCTTTCATCGTCACCGTTCTCACCGTGCAGATCGCACTGACGATCCTCTTCACGATCTTCATCGTCTTCCCGGCGATGGGCCGGGACTACGAGGCCGCGGTCATATCGGCAAGCTTCGGCGGCATCACCCTGGGATCGACGGCGACGGCGATCGCCAACATGGCGGCTGTCACCCAGCAGTATGGTGCTGCGCACAAGGCCTTCGTCATCGTGCCTCTCGTGTGCGGCTTCTTCATCGACCTCGTCAATGCCTTCGTCATCGCGACATTCGTTGGCTAGCCTAGCTGCGCTCGGCCGTCGGAGCCGCAGCTGAGTTCAGCATTTTGACGACACCCTTATCGTCATGCTCGTCAGTTTAGTGCTGCTCACGGCGCAGTTCCTCGCCGGAAGATATCGAGAATTTGGGGATATCGGGCAAGCGCTACGCGTTCAGCCTCTGGCCGTGCTTCGCTGATTAGCGAAACATCCACTTGCCCATGAGCGCTGCGCAATGCTGGCCAATAGAATGTAGCTATCGCCGCGGAAGTCCTGACGAACACGCCTTAGAGCCGAACCCCAGTGTGAAAAGGTGAGCATTTTGGGCACAACTCCCAGCGTTATCTCAGGAATCGTCTGAAGCGTCGCAGCGAGAAGTAGAACAGGACCGAACCGATGACCAAGAGCGCCGCGAACTGCGGCCAGACGACATCAAGCCCGGCACCGCGAAACAGGATGCCTTGTGACAAAATGATAAAATGAGTGTTGGGTGCCGCGAGCATGATCGTCTGGATGATCTCGGGCATGCTCTCGCGCGGCGTAAGGCCACCTGAGAGAACCTGAAGTGGCAGCAGAACCAGCATCAACAGCAGGCCAAACTGCGGCATCGATCCTGCAATCGTCGCCAGGAAGATACCAAGGCTTGTCGTCGCGAAGAGATGAAGGGCAGCGCCGACGAGAAACAGGATGATCGAGCCCTGGATCGGCATAGACAGGGCGCCCTTGACCACAAAGATCAAGGCGAAGGTGGAGGCAAGCAGGACAACCAACGCCATGGACCAGATCTTGCTGATCATGATCTCGGTCGGCGAGACCGGCATGACGAGCAGATGTTCGATCGTTCCGTGCTCGCGCTCCCGGATAAGAGCTGCGCCCGTCAGCACGATTGAAAGCATGGTGATGGACGAGATGACGTTGGTAATCGCTCCGAACCAGCTTTGGTTGAGCTCCTGGTTGAAGCGGGCCCGCAGATTCAAATCGACCGGGACTGAGGCTGCACCCCTGTAGCGGTTGACGAACTCGCTGACTTCGCTGGAGACGATCGACTGGATATAGCCCCCGCCCGTGAACGCCTGGCTCATGCGTGTCGCGTCGACATTGAGCTGGATCGTCGGCGAGCGGCCGGCAAGCAAGTCTCGCTGGAAGTTCGGGGGAATATCGAGCGCGAACGTGTCGAGACCGGAATCCAGCCGGCTGTCCATCTCATGCGGAGAAATGAGATGCGGAGGCACGAAATAAGGCGGATAAAAAGCTGTCACGATGCGCGAGGATACCGGCGACTGGTCCTCGTCGACGATGGCTATCGCAGCCTGATTGAGCGTTTCGGGCATGGCCCTTGCTGCCGTGTAGATGGCGAGCGTGAACGCGTAGACGATCAGGGCGAGAAGCATCGGATCTCGCCGGAGACCGCGCAGCTCCTTGATTCCGAGCTTCAAGACGTTGGTGACACGCATCTCAGGCGGCCTGCTTTTTGAGAAGGAGGACGCCCAATCCAAGCAGGACCGGTATCGAGATCAGCAGAGGCAGAAATGAGCCGGCCAGATCGCCGAAATCGAGAGCTTTGGAGAAGGTGCCCCGCGAGATCGTCACGAAGTAAGTCATCGGATAAATCCTGCCGATGAAAGCCCCTACGCCTTGCAGCGAGGAAACGGGATCGATCAGTCCGGAGAATTGCACCGCCGGAATGAGTGTGATCAGCGCGGTGGCGAAGATCGCGGCGATCTGACTGTTGATGAATGTGGAGATGACCAGGCCCATGCCCGTCGTGATGAAGGCGTAGAGAAGAGCCGCGGCAGCGAATGTCGCGAAGCTGCCGGTGAACGGCACCCCAAAGACAAAAATGGCGAATCCCGTCAGCATCAGGAAATTGAGAAATGCGAGCGCGATATAGGGAAGCTGCTTGCCGAGCAGAAATTCAAGCTTCGTGACTGGCGTCACATAGAAATTGATGATCGAGCCAAGCTCCTTCTCGCGCACGACGCTCAGCACCGCCAACATTGCAGGTATCATGAGCAGCAGAAGGGGAATGACCGCCGGCACCATGGCGACGAGGCTCTGGATGTCGGGATTGTAGCGGTAGCGTAGCGCAAGCTGGAAATTGCCCAGTGTGGCAGCGTCGCCGTAGATCTCGCGTGCCTTTTGTGTCAGCCAAGCCGCGTGCATGCCCTGGACATAGCCGCGGACGGTCTCAGCTCGCGACGGCATGGCTCCGTCGATCCAGGCGGCAATCTCGACCCGCCTGCCACGCGCCGTGTCACGCCCAAAGCCCGGCGGGATCTCGATGGCGAGGCTGAGCTCGCCGTTGCGCATACGGCGGTCGAGATCGGCATAGTCTGTGATGGGGGCCTTTTCGGAGAAATATCGCGAGCCCGATATCTGCAGGACATAGTCGCGACTGACGGTCGTATCGTCCCGATCCAGAACGGCGAACGTCAGGTTCTCGACGTCCATGTTGATGCCGTACCCGACGACGAACATGAGAAGGACGCTGCCGAGGATCGCGAGTGTGGCGCGGATGGGATCGCGGCGCAGCTCCAGCGTCTCGCGCTGGGTATAGGCCAACATGCGACGCAGCGCGAAAGGTCGGCGAGCGGGCGAAGCGGTGGGCAGTTGTGGGAGGCTTACCGCTTCGCCCGCCGCCTGAGCCTGCTCGGGGGGCGACGCAGGCTGTCTGGGAGAAGTGCCGATCGCATCCTCGAGATAGCCGACGAACGCTTCTTCAAGCGTGTCGGCCGCACGACTTCTGACGATCGCGGCGGGCGTATCGCTGACGAGCACCTTGCCGGCATGCATCAGGGAGATGCGGTCGCAGAGCTCCGCCTCGTTCATGAAATGCGTCGAGACGAAGATGGTCACGTTGTCTTTGCGGGAGAGGTCCGACAGGATCTGCCAAAAGCCATCGCGCGCGACGGGATCGACGCCGGATGTGGGTTCGTCGAGGATCAGGATATCCGGCGAGTGGATGAGGGCCACGGCGAGAGACAGACGCTGCCGGATGCCCAGTGGCAGGGCATCCGGCAGCGCGTCCATGACATCACCCAGATCGAAGCGCTCCGACAATTCCCTTATCCGGCCCGGCACCACGCCGGTCTCCATGCCGAACAATTCCGCGTGAAGCTGAAGGTTCTGCCTGACGGTCAATTCCGTATAGAGGGAAAACGCTTGGCTCATGTAGCCGACGCGGCGCCGGACCTCGATGTCGTTCGGATCGACCTCGCCGCCAAACAGACGGGCGACACCTTCGCTCGCCGGCAGGAGGCCGGTCAGGACCTTCATGGTCGTGGTCTTGCCACAGCCGTTCGATCCGAGGAAGCCGAAGATTTCCCCTCTCGCAATACGGAAGCTCACATTGTCGACGGCCGTGAAATCGCCGAAACGGACCGTGACGTGCTCAGCCTCAATGGCGATCTCTTGGTCGGCACCGGTGGGGCGCGGGGGGATGACGACGTCGTGATGATCCTTGCGTGCATCCTCCGGCAGCAGTTCTATGAAGGCTGCGTCGAGATTGGGCGCTCCGGTCTGCTGAAGAAGCTCTTGAGGCGATCCGGTAGCGAGCACCTGCCCGTCATTCATCGCCACGAGCCAGTCGAAGCGGGCGGCTTCCTCCATATAGGCCGTCGCGACGATGACGCTCATGCCCGGCCGGTCCTTGCGGATATCTTCGATCAGTTCCCAGAACTGGCGGCGCGACAACGGATCGACACCTGTTGTCGGCTCGTCGAGGATCAGAAGATCCGGGTCATGAATAAGCGAACAGCACAGGCTGGTCTTCTGCTTCATGCCACCGGAGAGTTTACCGGCGGGCCTGTCGGCGAATTTCGACATGCCCGTGCGAGACAGCAACTCGTCGATGCGGCGAGCCCGTTCGGCCTTGTCATGTCCGAACAACCGTCCAAAGAAATCGATGTTCTCGAAGACGGAAAGCGTCGGATAGAGATTCTTGCCGAGACCTTGCGGCATATAGGCGATCCGCGGAAAGGCGGCCTGCCTGTGCTTCGCATCGGCGATATCGCCACCCAGCACCTCGAGCCGGCCGGACTGGACCACACGAGCGCCCGCGATCAATGAGAGAAGGCTGGATTTTCCGACACCGTCGGGTCCGATCAAACCGACCATGCACCCCGCTGGAACGTCGAGGGTCACGCCCCGAAGCGCGGTTGCTTCGCCATAAGACAGCTCGACGCCCTCGACGCGGACGACGTGCTTGTCTTGCATACCGCCACCACGCGACGACGCCAGCGTCATTGCACGGTTTCCGCAAGGTTGGCGGGCCACTCGGCAGACGGATCGACCTTGACGTAAGCCATGCCGGGCAGCCCGGTTTTGACCTGCTGGATGTATTTTTTCAGGAGATCCGGCGAGATCTTCGCCTTGATCCGGAACATGAGCTTCTGTCGCTCTTCCTGCGTCTCGACCGACCTGGGAGTGAATTGAGCGACGTCCGCGACGAAGCTGACCTTGGCCGGGATGACGTATTGCGGCGCCGCGTCCAGCACGATGCGGACATCGCTGCCGAGAGCAACCCGTCCCGCTTGTGCGGTCGGCAGGAAGAACGTCATGAAGACATCGCCGACATCGACAAGATTGAGGACCCTGCCGCCGCTGGACAGTACCTCGCCGGCCTCAGCGACACGATACTGAATACGCCCCGCGCGCGGGGCCTTGAGCGTGCTGTCGTTGATGTCCGAGACGATGCTCGAAATGGCAGCTTTTGCGGCCTCGACAGAAGCTTCGGCATCTATGACCTGAGCCTTTGCAGCATTGATGCCCGCTTCGCTCGCGGCAAGTTGTGCTTTGGCGGCTCCTACGGCCGCCTTGGCGCCTTGCTGGCTGGCCCGGTCATCATCGAACACCTGCTGGCTTGTCGTGAAGTTCTTGACCAATTGCTCGGAGCGGGCAAGCTTCCGCTCCGCCGCATCGAGCTGTGCTTCCCGCTGAGCGACGACGGCCGCCGCAGCCTCGCGCTCCGCCTCACGCTGAGTGACCAGACTATTGGCCGTATCGATCCCGATTGTCGCGCGCTTCAGTTCGGCCTCTGCCTGACGCCGCCTGCTCTCAAGCTGCTCGATATCCATCTGCGCGAGAACCTGACCGGCTTCGACGAAGTCGCCTTCATTGGCAAGGATTTCCCTGAGACGACCTGCGATCCGCGTCGAGACATCGATCTCCACGGCTTCGATACGGCCATTCCCCCCGGCAATCCCGGGGGGAAGACCGGTTGCCCCCAGCCGCTGCCACGCAAAGTACCCGCCCCCGGCAATAACGGCGACGAGGGCAATCAAAAGCCACGGCCTTGTTTTGGAATTCATTGCGTGAAGCTCTTCATCTCTTGCCGTTCAGATGCGCACCCAAGATCGAAGTCATCGTCAGGCGGCCAGTTCCGCGATTACGAGGCGCTCCGGATTTATCGGCTCAAGGCCGCGGGGCTGTTTTTGAATGCCTCCATCAGGCGTTGTCCGTCCTCGACACAATGGGACAGGGTCTTGCGCGCGAATTCGCTCTGGCAAGCAAGGATCTCCGTGGGGCCGTCGCATTCCGAAAGCTTCTTTGCGAAGTCGGCCTGCAGCTGAAGTGCACGCGCCGTCGCGGCAAACCCTTCGCGTGAAAATGTGCCGTAGAGCCTGAACGGAGTCTCCAGAGATTTTGTCCAATCCATCCCAGCGGGAAAGAACTTCTCCGCGGCGGCTACGCCCGCGGTCGACTTGTCATTCGCCATGCTCATCTCCTGTCTCTCAGCTTCAGCAACACCGATCACCATAAGGGCGCCAATCCGCCGCGCTTTGATCCAAGTCAACCATTGTTGACCGAAGCGCATGCTAGTAATACGAATCGGCTATGGCAATGAAATTGTGCGAGTCCGCGATGAACAAAGCTGCGGCTGCCCGCTCGTATCCGACTCGAGAGCGCATTCTGGAGGCGGCGATCCAGCGCTTCGCCCGGAAATCCTACGAGGAGACCGGTCTGCGCGATATCGCGGCCGATGCCGAAGTCGATGTCGCGTATGTGCACCGCAGCTTTGGATCCAAGGAGCAGCTCTTCGCGGAGGCCGTCAGGGCATCGACCGGAGTGGCGCGTATCCTGGCCGAAGCTCCCGAGGATCTGTGTCGGCACCTGGCCAAACAGGCTTTCGATAGGGACCGAGAGGCTTCAACCGCCCAAATCGGCCCGCTGGACATCATCATCCATTCTCTGTCCAGCCCGGCTGCGGCGCGGGTCGTGCGTGAGTTTATCGTCGGCGAATTCGTCAACCCACTGGGCTCGAAGCTCGACGATCCAGCCGCATTGCGGGCCGCCGTGATCGGTTCGCTTCTGGTCGGCATCGGCATTCTCAGGAACGTGCTCGACATCGAGCCGCTTCGCGAGCCTGCCGGCGGCAATCTGGAAAATCTACTCGCGACCACGATCGCCCAAATCCGCTCGGCGAACCTCAACGCCGGTTCGGAGACAGCGGAGAGCCAGGACATATGACGAGACATCATCTCGCAGGACAGGACGAAACGCTCGGGCTCGAGGGCTTCCGGGCCATGGACCGCATGCGCGAGGCACTCTCTGCGCACTTGTCGGGCGGTCTCTCGCCAGCCGCATTTTCGCTGGCCGTCTTCGACTGGTCGATCCATCTCGCCTCGGCACCGGGCAAGCGGCTCGAACTGGCCTATAAGGCGTTGCGCAAATCGCAGCGCTTGGCTTCCTACCTGGCCGCCGCCTGCAGCCACGCCGATACACCCCCCTGCATCGAGCCCTTGCCGGGAGACTATCGCTTTCGGGCGGAAGGCTGGGGACAGCAGCCTTACAGTTTCTGGGCGCAGGCATTCCTGTTGAACCAGCAATGGTGGCATAATGTGACCAGGGAAGTGCCCGGGGTGACACCGCATCATGAGGAGGTGGTTTCGTTCGCCGCCCGTCAGTGGCTCGATATCTTCTCGCCTTCGAACATTCCGTTCGCCAACCCCGAGGTGATCGACAAGGCAGTAGCAACGGGTGGCGGCAACTTTGTCCAAGGGTTCAGGAACTGGCTGGAGGATGTGCATCGGCTGGCGACGGCTCAGCCTCCCGTCGGAACGGAGACCTATGTCGTCGGGCGTGACGTTGCCGTTACCCCCGGCAAGGTCGTCTATCGCAACCATCTTGTCGAACTGATCCAGTACACACCAACGACCGAGACGGTCCAGCCTGAGCCAATCCTGATCGTCCCGGCCTGGATCATGAAATATTACATCCTCGATTTGTCACCACAGAATTCCCTGATCCGCCATCTCGTTTCGCAGGGGCGCACGGTCTTCTGCCTCTCGTGGCGCAATCCGACCGCTGCTGACCGCGACCTCACCATGGATGACTATCGCCGGTTGGGCGTTATGGCGGCTCTCGATGCGATCAGCGTTATCGTGCCCGAACAGAAAGTGCACGCGACCGGCTATTGTCTGGGCGGGACCCTACTCGCCATCGCGGCCGCCTCAATGACACATGCGGGAGATGATCGGCTGGCGTCGCTCACACTCCTGGCCGCCCAGACGGATTTCACGGAACCCGGCGAACTGGCTCTCTTCATCGACCACAGCCAGATGCATTTCCTCGAAAGCATGATGTGGAACCGCGGCTATCTGTCGGCCGACCAGATGGCGGGCGCTTTCCAGCTGTTGCGGAGCAACGATCTGGTCTGGTCGCGGCTGGTCCACGACTACCTGATGGGCGAGCGCACGCTGATGTTCGACATCATGGCATGGAACGCGGATTCGACCCGTATGCCCTACCGCATGCACGCGGAGTACCTGCGACGGCTCTATATCGACAATGAGCTGGCCAGCGGCCGGTTCATGGTCGATGGCCGGCCAGCCGCGCTGCAGAATATTCGTGTTCCGCTGTTTGCGGTCGGTACCGAACGCGATCACGTCGCGCCCTGGCGTTCCGTCTACAAGGTCCACCAGTTTTGCGATACCGACATAACATTCGTCCTGACGAGCGGCGGGCATAACGCGGGCATCGTGAGCGAGCCGGGGCGCCCAAATCGACGCTTCAGCACAGCTCTGAAAAAGACCGCCGATCCCTACCTTGGCCCCGACGAATGGGTCGAGAACGCTGCGGTGCATGAGGGCTCATGGTGGACGAGCTGGGTGGAATGGCTCGGCACTCATTCCACCCAGGAGCGCATCGCCCCTCCCTCCATGGGCAATGCCGAAAAGGGGCTCGCCCCCCTCGACGACGCACCCGGCACCTATGTGCTGCAACGCTGAGGCCCGCATGGACCAGAGCACTCTCAAAAACCGCACGTTCGACGAGATCGAGATCGGCGAGAGTGCCTCGCTTGTGCGTATCGTCGGCCGCGACGATATCGACCTGTTCGCGACGGTCTCGGGCGACGAGAACCCCGCTCATCTCGACGCAGCCTTCGCTGCGACTGACATGTTCGGCCATATCGTCGCGCATGGCATGTGGACGGGCGCACTCGTCTCGGCCGTGCTCGGCACCAAATTGCCTGGTCCCGGCACGATCTATCTCGGCCAGGATCTGCGCTTCCGGAAGCCCGTGATGCCCGGCGACACCATCACGGTCACCGTGACGGTGCAAGAGAAGCGGCCCGAGAAGCGCCACGTCCTGCTCGATACTCGCGCGACCAACCAGTCGGGCGAGGAAGTCTTGACCGGCACGGCGACGGTGATCGCCCCGCAACGCCAGATTGTCTGGCCGCGCGCCAAGCTTCCCGAGGTCGCGCTGCGGCGGGACGACCGATACCAGGACTTCATCAGGCAGGCGCGCATGCTGCCGGCGCTGCGGGCGGCGATGGTGCATCCCTGCTCGCCGGAAGCGATCCTGGCCGCGATCGAGATTCGCGACGCCGGGCTGCTGGAACCGCTGCTGATCGGGCCGGAGGCGAAGATCCGCGCCGCCGCGGAGGCGGCGCAGGCCTCGCTCGACGGCATCGCGATCGAGAGCGTCGAGCACAGCCATGCGGCGGCGGCGCGGGCCGTCGAACTCGCGGCCTCCGGTAAGGTGGCGACCCTGATGAAGGGTAGCCTGCACAGCGACGAACTTCTCGCCGCCGCGGTGGCGTCGGGCGCCGGCCTGCGCATCGAGCGGCGCGTCAGCCATGTCTACGCCATGAGCGTGCCCGCCTACGCCAAGCCGCTGATCGTCACCGACGCCGCGATCAACATCCGGCCGACGCTGGAGCACAAGCGCGACATCTGCCAGAACGCGATCGATCTCCTGCACACCCTCGGAATGGGCGAACCGCTGGTCGCCGTGCTCGCCGCTGTCGAGACGGTTAACGGGCAGATGTCCTCGACGCTCGACGCGGCCGCCCTAACCGTCATGGCGGCGCGCGGCCAGATCACCGGCGCGCGCGTGGACGGCCCGCTCGCCTTCGACAACGCTATCAGCTTGGACGCCGCCCGGACCAAGGGCATCGTCTCGCCCGTCGCCGGCCAGGCCGACATCCTGCTGGTGCCGGATCTGGAGGCCGGCAACATGCTGGCGAAGCAGCTCATCTACTTCGCCGGGGCGGATGCCGCCGGGCTCGTGCTCGGCGCCCGCGTGCCGATCATCCTGACCAGCCGCGCGGATTCGCTGAAGACCCGTATCGCCTCGGCCGCGCTCGCAAAGCTCGTCGCCTCGCGGCGGCTTCCAGGGCATATCTCCGCATGACCGGAAAGCTTCTCGTCACCTTTAATGCCGGTTCGTCGACGGTGAAGATCGGCCTGTTCGCGCTCCGGCCGAACGGCGCGGAGCGCATCGGCAAGGGCATGATCGATTTCCGCCGCTTGCCGCTGCGCTTCACGCTCAGCGAGGGCCCCGACACCTTCGACGTCGAACTCGAGGCCGAAGCCGGCGACGAACTCGATGAGGTCGTGAGCGAAGCCTTCCGACGGCTCTCGTGGCATTTTGACATCGGCAGCGTCGCGGCGATCGGCCATCGCGTCGTGCATGGCGGCGACGCGTTCGCCGGTCCCGTCCGGATCGACGAAGGAACCGTCGCCGCCCTCGAAACACTGGTCTCGCTGGCTCCCCTTCATCAGCCGCAAGGGTTGCGGCTGATACGGGCAATCACGCGGCTGCGCCCCGGATTGCCGCAGACGGCCTCTTTCGACACGGCATTCCATAGCAGCCATGTCGATGTCGTACGCCGCTTCGCCATCCCGCGCGCTCTGCACGACCAGGGTGTCAAACGCTACGGGTTTCACGGGCTGTCCTACAAGTTCATCGCGGCGGAGCTGGCGCGACGCGAACCCGGTCTCGGCGGCGCCAGAATCGTCGCCGCTCATCTTGGCAGCGGTGCCAGCCTGTGCGGGCTCGAAGGTGGGCTCAGCCGCGACACCTCCATGGGCTTCTCGGCGCTCGACGGCGTGCCGATGGCGACGCGCTGCGGCGCGCTCGACCCCGGCGTGCTGCTGCACCTGATTGGCACGGACGGCCGGACGGTGAAGGATGTCGAGGACATCCTCTACCGCCGCTCCGGACTGCTCGGCGTCTCAGGCATCAGTGCCGATAGCCGGGAATTGCTGGAGAGCGACAAGCCGGAGGCGCAGCAGGCGCTCGCCGTGTTCACCTTCCGCATCGCCGGTGAAGTCGCACGGCTCGCGACGACGCTCGGCGGGCTCGATGCGATCGTCTTCACCGCTGGCGTTGGCGAAAACCAGCCGCGCATCCGGGCCGATGTCGCCGCTCGTCTCGCCTGGCTGGGGGTGGAACTCGATGAAGCCGCCAACGCGGCCAATGAAGGTACGATCAGCAGCGCCTCCAGCCGCATCACCGCCCTGGTGATCGCGACCGACGAGGAACAGATCATCGCGGACGAGGCCCTGTCCGTCCTAGCCACCGGGAGCTGAGCGCGTGAAGCTCATCGTGGATCTCTCCGGAAAACGCGGTCTCGTCGTCGGTATCGCCAATGAGCACAGCATCGCGGCCGGCTGCGCCAGTGCCTTCCGGCAGGCGGGCGCGGAGTTCGCTGTCACCTATCTCAACGAGAAGGCGTTGCCCTTCGTGCAGCCAGTCGCGGAGGCGCTAGGTGCGCTGATCGTCGTGCCCTGCGACGTGCGCATTTCCGGCCAGCTCGAGGCCGTGTTCGCGCGCATCGAACGGGATTGGGGCCAGCTCGACTTCCTGTTGCATTCGATCGCCTTCGCCGCGTGAGGATCTGCAGAGCAGCGTCGTCGACTGTTCGGCCGATGGCTTCGCGCTGGCGATGGACGTGTCCTGCCATTCTTTCATCCGGATGGCGAAGCTCGCTGTGCCGCTGATGAAGGAGGGCGGCTCTATGCTGACCGTGAGCTTCTACGGCGCGGACCGCGTCGTCGAGAACTATAACCTGATGGGCCCGGTGAAGGCCGCGCTGGAATCGAGCGTGCGCTATCTCGCCGCCGATCTGGCCGACCGGAAGATCAGAGCCAACGCGATCTCGGCCGGCGCCATCAGGACCCGCGCCGCCTCCGGCATAGGCCGCTTTGACGAATTGCTCGACAAGGTGCGCGAGCGTACTCCGGCCGGGCGGCTGGTCGGCATCGAGGATGTGGGGCGCGTGGCCGCTTTCCTGGCGAGCGAGGCAGGGAGTTCGCTCACCGGCTCAGTAGTCTATGCCGATGGCGGCTTCCATACGACTGCGTGAGAGAACTCTCAAGCCACCTCGACCTATCCATGCCGGCTGCATGCGACCTGCTTCGCTCCTGATGTTCTTCTGAATCTCATCGGTTCGGGTGGTCGAACTGACCTTGACGTCGAGGATGCTCATTATCGCAGTGAAGCATGTGCGGCGTTTCAGGAAATAGCGCGCACAGTCGCGATATTGCCGCGAACGAAAAGCAGGAGACGGCGGAGGCTTTTTGCCATGCTTGATTCTGGAGAAATCGCTCGGCGAGCATCGGTGAAGCCAGCCATCGGTTCGCGCGGCTGTCTGCTAGCGACTGATGTGGCTGGGTATCGATCTCGCTCCTGCAGGCAATTGCGTCAATGCCGGGATCATAAGGAGCGCGGTAAGTCGGATTCTCGTGCATGGCCTGCTGACGGATGAGACGGTGAGGCGCTCGCAGCGCGGACGATTTTAACGTCGCGCCGCCGATTTTAAACAAGTCAGCAGCCGTACGTCACTTCAGCCTCACCAGAGGCGCGGACCGTTCGGCAAATTCGTGCGCGTAGCCAAGCTCGCCCGCAGTCTCTGCATGGATTTGGAGAAGAGGCTGCCCGCGTTCGACCGTCTCGTCAAGGCGCACCAGCATCCGGATGCCGGCTGCGGCCGAGCGCGGTGCGCCGGCAAGCCTGGCGACCCGCGCGATGGCGCGGTTGTCCAGGGCTGATACCACGCCTCCCGCGGCCGCTTCGACAACGAATTGATGCCGAGATCGAGGAGGGGTGCGCATCCCGCCCTGGGCTTCGCAAATGCGCTGGAACTTCTCCCATGCCTTGCCGCTTCGCAACGTCTGCAACGCCAGGGCTGGTCCCACGCCCTTCGCCGCTGCGCCACCCATTTCAAGGACGAGGCCGGCGAGTCGCACGGCGCGAGCGCGCAGATCCTCTGGCGCATCCGTCTCGTTGCTAAGGACGGCCATGACATCGTACGCTTCGAGCGCGGGTCCAATGCCGCGCCCGACTGGCTGTGAGCCGTCCGTCTGTATGCAGGATACGAAGAGCCCGAAATGCTGCCCGATCGCTTCCATGCGCGCGGCGAGCGCGTCGGCAGTACGGGTGTCGCGTATCTTTGCTGTCGGGCCCACCGGTATGTCTATGACGACGTGGCTCGATCCGGCTGCGACCTTTTTGGAAAGAACCGAGGCGATCATCTGCCCCTCGACATCGATATCGAGTTCGCGTTCGATGCGCACGAAGACATCGTCAGCAGGGCTGAGATGCACCGCGCCGCCCCAGACTATGCAGCCGCCTTCCTCCTCGACCACCCTGCGGATCCTCGAAATGTCGAGCTCGACATCGGTCATCGTTTCCATCGTGTCGGCCGTGCCGGCCGGCGACGTAATCGCACGGGAGGAGGTCTTGGGCATCATCAGGCCGCATGCGGCCACGATCGCGACGACGATCGGCGTGGTGCGGTTTCCTGGAAGCCCGCCTATGCAATGCTTATCGACGACGACCTGTTCGCCCCATTCCAGGCGGTCGCCCGCGCTCATCATGGCGCCGGTCAGACTTATGGTCTCCTGCTCGTCGAGCGGCGCCGCGGCCGTCGCCGTCAGAAACGAGGACAGATGCACGTCGGTATAGCGGCCGGCGATGACGTCGCGGATGATGTCGTCGAGATCTGCGCGGCTGAAGCGGGAACCGAACAAGCGAGCGCGGACATGGCGAAGAGACGACGGCGGAAAGGCGTGACCGATGCGAACTTCATCACCCTCGCCGACACCGAGCAAGGTCCATGCGGCTTCCGAAAGCCCGATCTGGTTCTCGGCGAGAAGCGCGCTTTCCACCTGGAGCAGTTCCGCCTGAATCGACCGGTCCGCCGTGCTGATGACGAGCTGGGAGCGTGCGGAAAGGCCCTCCGAACGGCATACGTGGCAGTCGGTGCGCATCACGGCGACCGCCTGCTTCTGCGTGTGGAGGCCGAGCCGCCGGACGCGCAGCGGAACAGACGAGCCGTTCCTCATAGCGCGAACACCTGATCCTGACGAGGAACGACAGCGTCCCAGCCGAGCTCCCGACCGATCCGGACACGCAACGCGTCGGACGCTTCCGGCTCGCCATGCACGATGAAGACGCGGCGCGGGGGCTTTTTGAAGCCTGACAACCACCGCATCAGTTCTCCAGAGTCGGCATGTGCGGACAGCATGTCGAGCTGCGCGACCTCGGCGTTGACGGGTATCCACTGGCCGTGGATCTTCAGTTCGCGCCCACCCTCGGCAAGGGTCCGTCCCCGTGTGCCGGCCGCCTGGAAGCCCGCGAGGATGATCGTGTTGCGGGCATCGGGTGCGAATGCTTTCAGATGATGCAGCACCCGTCCGCCCGTCGCCATGCCGGATGCCGAGATAATGATCTTCGGATAGGCATTCGTGCTGATCTTCTTCGACGCTTCCACATCGTCCGTATATCGGGCGATGCCGAACACCTGCCTGCAGGTGTCGGCATCGAGGCGATGGTCGTGGGGATGCGCAGCCATCAACTGGGTCGCGTCGATGGCCATCGGGCTGTCGAGGAAGATAGGGACGTTGCCCAGTCTGCCCATCTGCTTTAGCCGCCAGAGATAATAGAGCAGGCTCTGCGCGCGACCGACGGCGAAAGAGGGGATGACGACCGTGCCGCCTCTCAGCACGGTTTTCTCGATGATCTGGCCGAGCGTTTCCGTCGGGTCGCCGGCGTCGTGGTTGCGATTGCCGTAGGTGGACTCGATCATCACGTAATCGGCCTCGGGCACCTGCGCCGGATCGGGCAGGAGCGGATCGCCGAAACGGCCCAGATCGCCCGAAAAGACAATCCTGCATCCGCCCCACTCGACGCGCGCGATCGCGGCTCCCAGAATGTGCCCTGCGCGCTCGAAGCGCAGGAGAGCGCCGCCCGCAAGCCGGACCGTCTGACCGAAATCGACCGTGGAGAAGTGCTCGACCGCGCGTTGGGCATCGTGCACGCCATAGAGCGCGAGCGCGGGATGATGCTTCGTCGTCCCGTGGCGGTTGAGGAATTCAGCATCCTTCTCCTGGAGGAAGCCGCTATCTTTCAGAATGATCTCGGCAACGTCCTTCGTCGCGGGAGTGGCGTAGATCTTGTTGCGGAACCCGTCCCGAACCAGCCGGGGCAGATAGCCGCTGCGGTCGAGATGGGCATGTGTGAGGATCACGCCGTCGATGTCGCGCGGCGAGACCGGGAGTTTCGCCCAGTTGAGTTCGCGCAGGTTCTTCAGGCCCTGGAACAGGCCGCAATCGATCAGCAGCTTGCGTCCATCGTGCGACAGCAGGTGTTTGGAGCCGGTGACGGTGCCGGCTGCACCCAGGGAGACGAGTTCGGGCAAGTGAGTTGCTTTCGGGAAGTTGAACAGGGGTGGGTGAAGGGACCGTCGGCTCAGCTAGCGGCCTCGGTTCGGCGGGATGTCTGCCCGAGCAGGCGCAGGCCCTCGACGATCACGGGCGCGATCTGGATGGCGTTGCTGCGATGCGCGACGCAATCCGTAGACACGATCATCGAAGCGACCGCGGCGAGGCGGTCGTAAGCGTCCTCCGCAAACAGCGCATGGACGGCCACGCATACCGGCTTTCGCGAGCCTTTTTGAGGAAGCTGCCGCGCTGCCTCGATCATGGTGCGGCCAGAGGAGACGATGTCGTCGATCAGGACCGGCTGCCGATCCCCCCATGACGACAGGTCAGGAACGTCGATCTTCACGTTTCGGTCGCCGGCGCGCGTCTTTGTCAGAACCGTGAACGGCGCCTTGAGGCGGTCGGCGATTTCGGCGACCCATTGTTTGCTTTCCTCGTCCGGTCCGATCAGGACCGGCTTGTCGACATTGTCAGCGATCCAGTCGGCAAGGACTGCTCCGGCATGCAGCGTCGCTCCCGGTATGCCATACAGGTCCGACAGCGACAGATAGCGGTGAAGGTGGGGATCGACGGTGACGAGACCGTCGAACGTGGAGGACACCAGCCTTGCGAAACTCCGCGATGAGACGGCTTCGCCTGTGTGAAAAGCCTTGTCCTGCCGCATATAGGCGAGATAGGGCGCGATCAGGTTGACGCGCCCTGCGCCCTGCGCCCTTGCCGCGTCGGCCGCGAAGACGAGCGCCAGAAAACCCGGATCGGGGTCGGCGAGAGTCGATACGATGTGGACCGTTCCGCCGCTTACCTCCGTCAAAAGCCGTACATAACTTTCCCCGTCCGGAAACCGCCGCGTTTCCAGCGATCCCAGGGACATTCCGGTCCGTTCGCTGATCTGGCGGGCGAGGGCTTCGTTGCCAGGCATGGCCAGGACGATGCTGCCGGGGGTCGATACTCCCCGGTCTGGCTTCTGCGGGCCGGTCATGCGGAAGCGCCGCCTTCCACCGTGGTGCTCCAGCGCCAGTCGCAGATTTCCGGAAGGTCCTCTCCATGCGCGCGCACGTATCGGGCGTGCTCGTCGAGCTTCGCGCGCAGCCGCGCGACGTGGGGATCTGCCCTGGTGCCGAGCGAAGGAAGGTTCTCAAGCGCTGCGATCGCCAGACTGAAACGATCGATGCCGTTCATGACCGCCATGTCGAAGGGCGTCGTCGTCGTGCCTTCCTCGACGAAGCCGTGCACATGGAAGTTCGGGTGGTTCGTCCGTTTGTAGACGAAGCGATGGATGAGGTACGGATATCCATGATAGGCGAAGACGACCGGCCGGTCCGTGGTGAACATCCGGTCGAATGCGTCATCGGCCAGGCCGTGCGGATGATGCCGTGGCGATTGCAGCGCCATCAGGTCGACGACGTTGACGACGCGGATGCGCAGATGGGGCAGGGCGCTCTTGAGCAACTCGACCGCGGCGAGCGTTTCCATCGTCGGTACGTCGCCGGCGCAGGCCATGACAATGTCGGGATCAAAGCCGTCCTCCTCGCTGCCGGCCCAGTTCCAGATGCCGAGGCCCCTCTCGCAATGAGCAATCGCGTCGGCCATCGGCAGCCATTGGGGCGCAGGCTGCTTGCCTGCCACGATGACGTTGATGCGGTCCCAGGTTTTGAGGCAGTGATCGCCGACCCACAGCAGCGTATTGGCATCCGGCGGGAAGTAGACCCGCACGATGTCGGCGCTCTTGTTGGCGACGAGATCGACGAAGCCCGGATCCTGATGGGAGAAGCCGTTGTGATCCTGCCGCCAGACATGCGATGTCAGGAGATAGTTCAGCGAGGCGATCGGCTTGCGCCAGGCAATCTCGCGCGACGCCTTCAGCCATTTGGAGTGCTGGTTGAACATGGAATCGACAATGTGGATGAAGGCTTCGTAGCAGGAAAAGAAACCGTGGCGCCCGGTTAGCAGATAGCCTTCGAGCCACCCCTGGCAGAGATGCTCGCTGAGAATCTCCATGACGCGGCCATCGGGCGCGAGATGGTCGTCGGTTTCAAGCGTTTGCGCCATCCACGCGCGATCCGTCGTCTCGAACACGCTCTGGAGCCGGTTGGACGCCGTCTCGTCAGGCCCGAAGACGCGGAAATTCCTTGCGTCCGCATTGAGGCGCAGGACGTCGCGCAGATAGTCGCCGAGTATCTTTGTCGACTGCTCGTCAGCCGCTCCCGGCGCTGAAACATCCACCGCATAGGCGTTGATATCGGGCGTCACCAGCTCCTTCCTGAGGAGGCCGCCATTCGCATGCGGGATGGCCCCCATGCGAAAATTGCCTGTCGGCGCCAGCGCCTTGAGTTCGGGTCTCAGTGAGCCCGCTTCGTCGAACAGATCATCGGGCCCATAGCCGCGCATCCAATCTTCCAGGATGCGACGATGGCCGACGTTCTCGCGACACCCGGCGACCGGAACCTGATGCGAACGCCAGTGGTTCTCGACCGGCTTGCCGTCGACGACCTTCGGGCCCGTCCAGCCCTTGGGGCTGCGCAGCACGATCATCGGCCAACGCGGCCGCCGCAGGTCGCCTGAAGCCGCACGCTGCTTGATCCGGGCAATCGCGTCGAACGCTTCATCGAGCACGCAAGCCATTCGGCGATGCATAGAGGCCGGCTCGTCGCCCTCGACGAAAACCGGTTCATAGCCGTATCCCCTGAAGAGATCGGTCAGCTCTTCGTCGCCGAGACGCGCCAGCACGGTCGGGTTTGCGATCTTGTAGCCGTTGAGATGCAGGATCGGCAGAACCGCGCCGTCGCGGGCAGGATTAAGAAATTTGTTGGAGTGCCACGACGCCGCGAGCGGACCGGTTTCGGCCTCGCCATCACCGACGACGCAGGCCACGACGAGGTCGGGATTGTCGAAGGCCGCCCCGAAGGCATGGACCAGGGCATAGCCGAGTTCCCCGCCTTCATGGATGGAACCCGGAGTTTCCGGAGCCACGTGGCTGGGAACGCCGCCCGGAAACGAGAACTGCCTGAACAGTCGCTTCATGCCCTCGGCGGTCTCGGGAATATCCGGATAGACCTCGCTATATGTACCTTCGAGCCAGCTGTTGGCCACCATTCCGGGGCCGCCATGACCGGGGCCGCACACATAGAGCACCTGAGCGTCGCGGAATCTTATTATACGATTGAGGTGGGCATAGATGAAGTTAAGGCCAGGCGTCGTTCCCCAGTGACCGAGCAGTCGCGGCTTGACGTGTTCTGCTTCCAGTGGAAGGCGAAGCAGCGGATTGTCCATCAGGTAAATCTGGCCGACGGACAGATAGTTGGCGGCGCGCCAGTAGCGGTCGATCAGGAACAGCTCGTCATCATTCATCATCAGGCTCGGTCTCCGGCATGCAGGGGATGATCAGTTGCTCGATGGTCTGCGCCAGGATCGCTTGCGCCCGCACGGACTCCATGGCTGTGACCGCGGGCAGCCGCAGGAAATCGCGCAACACGCCAAAGCCGAGGATCAAGGCCAGCATCAAGGCGACGCACGAGCCATCCGGATCCGGAAGCCTTTCCTTAAGCTGGCTGAAGAGCTCAACGCGCGGTTCATCGAACTGGCGGCCAGCCAGATAGGCGCCGATGTCTTCGCGCGCCCCGCCCGAGAAATCGATTGGCTCGGATGCGATCTCCATCGCTTCCAGAAAGAGTTTTTCTCTCGAGCCGAATCTACGATGAACATAGGCAACGTCGACCTCTACATCCATGGCCAGGTCACGAAGCCTCGTATCTTCATAGGGGTGCGTGACACGTCTCCACGTGGCTACCACTTTGACACGGCAACAAATTTTTCCGTCTCTGATATCGGCGAAAGAAGGAGTGAAGTCAACAGTCGTTGACTAAGTTTGCGCCCCTGTAGCAGGCCGTCGAGCGGCCACCAGAGAATTTTCGCCTGAAGCTTGATTTCGTTGGTGCATATGGTGCTGCTCTTTGAGCCAAGCATCCATCGCATGAAGGCGGCGATCACACTGATCGCAGGCAGGATTGAGGTTAGAACGCAGGAATGCGAGTAAACTGTCCAGTGCCTGAGCTCAGTTCTGATAGGAGCTTGGAAAAACGATGTCCTGATCGACGAGGATATTGAACATGTAGCCGGGCCGGATTTTCAATGTCGGCTGGACGTCGAGGTTCTTGTTGATGGTGCGCTCGGCGACACGTCCGAAGGTCTCGGCGAAGTTACGCCGGGCGGCGTCGGAAGCGGTGTCCTGGGTCGCCAGCGTCGAGCTCTGCGGAATAGCCATGTCCATTCCGGTGCCGATGATCGCGAGCAGGATCGCGGAGCCGAAGGTCTTGAGATAATGGTTATCGACCTGGTCCTTGAATCCGCCATAGCCCTCGGCGTCGGTGCCGGCCATGCCGCCGATCTGGAGCGTGGATCCGTTCGGGAAGATGATGTCGGTCCAGATGACGAGGACCCTGCTCTGGCCGAACGATACCTTGCTGTCGTAGCGGCCCATCAGCTTCGTGCCCTGCGGGATGAGCAGACGATGGCCTGTCGCGCTGTCATAGACGTTCTGCGAGACCTGCGCGGTGATGCGCCCGGGAAGGTCGGAGTTGATGCCGGTGATCAGCGTCGCCGGAATGACCGAGCCGCGCTTGAGCTCGTAGAGCGAGCGCTGCGGCACGACCTGGTTAGGCAGATAGCCGAGCTTGGCGAGATCCGAGTTGAAGAAGCTCTCCTTCTTCATCTGGGCGTTCGGATCGAAGTTTTGTCCGTTAAGCCCGGCCTGCAGCGCGGCGCTGTAGAGATCGCTCGCCGTCGGCGTTGTGGTTCGCGCCGTATTCGCAGGAGTGACGGGATCAGCTGCGGTCGCGGTGGCCTTCAGCTTGTCGGTCGCGATGGCCAGCGGAGCGTCATAGGCGACATTGCTCGCCTGGACGCGCGCCATGCGCTGGCGCTGGCGCTCGCGCCAGTATTGCTCCTGCCCCTCGCGCTCGAGACGCGCGCGCCAGACCTCTTCCGGCTCGAGCTCGACCCGACGTGGCTCGTCGACACGCCTTGGCTGGGTGGCGAAGGGATTGGCGGGTTCATCCTTCCGGTCGACTTGCGGAGTGACCACGATCGGCGACTGCGGAGTCTGGTCGCCGATGATCCCGTCGGTTACGCCGCGCTTGAGCTGGTCGGCGAAGGTGGTCGCCGGGGCCCCGCCCGAATTCGAGACATCCGGCGTGCTGCGGAATATCAGCCCGCGCGAGGTCAAGCCGTAGAAGATGACGCCGAGGAATAGGACCAAGAGCACGATCGCGACGATGATCGGCAGCCGGTTCAGCCGACGTATGTCCGCTTTTCCACTCGCTGATGAGGACGCGCCGCCGAGCTTCAGTGATTGCATGTCCGCCCCTCCCCTCTCAGCCGCGCTTCATGACGGAGACGGGACTCGCCGGCGCGGCGCCTGTCGACGTCATGGTGTAGACGCGGCCGATCTCGATCGAGGCCGTGGACAGGCGCGCAAGCACCTGACCGTCGGAGGGTAGCAGCACATAGGCGACCCGGATCGCCTTGGTGTCCTTCGCGTCCGGCTCGGTCGTCACGGCATAGCCCCAGGACCTGAGCGAGGATTCCAGTGCCGATCCAAAGGCGGAGCCGTCGGGCTTCAGAACGATCGTCGCGGTCCCCGGCCCGATCTGCTCGGCGAAGCGCGGCACGAGATCGCCCGCGACGGCCGAGGCCGCCGGCGCCGATAGCTCGGCCGGCGCGCTGCTGGCTACGAGCCCGTCCGTCCCGAAGGTCTGGCAACCGGAAAGAAGCCCTGCGGCGAGCAGGAGCGCGGCCGCCTGGGTTTGGCGGCGGATGGTGGGGAGTCGGCGGCGCATGGTCAGCCTCCCCGCCGGATGGTGATCTTGTCCTGGCCCCATAAGCCGACGCCGGAGACGAGGATCGCCTTGTCGACCGCGAAGTCGACGATCATCATGTTGCTCTTCATCCGGTAGTTCACGATCCGGTTCTGGCCGCCCGAGACGACGAACAGCACCGGCGCGTCGCGCGAGGCGACCGATGGAGGAAACTGGATGTAGGTTTTCGTTCCATCGGTATAGACCCGCGTCGGCCGCCAGCTCGCGCTTCCTGAGATCGAATACTGGAAGTTCAGCTGCTCGGCCGGCACGCCGGCCCCCGGGATCGTGCTGGCCTCGAGCCGGGCATTGACGTCGGCGAGGCGCATCGAGACGTCTTCCGGGTAGTCGAAGCCGACACGCGCCATGTACTGCGTCCCGTGCGACTTAAGCTGGATGTGATAGGTCCGCCGCGAGGTCGTCACCACCATCGAGGTGACAAGGCCGGCCTCGGTCGGCTTGACGATCAGATGGATCGCCTGGCCGCCGGTCGCGCCCGAGGTCGCGGGTTCGACCTTCCAGCGCACGGTGTCGCCGACGAGCACGTCGCGCACGACCTCGCCAGCCTGGAGCTCGATGTCGCAGACCTGGAGCGGCGAGCAGATGACCGAGGGCTGCACCTCGCCATAGAGGAAGATCACCTTGGGGTCGCCTCAGAAAACGGAAAATAAAGCACGCTAAGCCGGTTGCAGTGGCCGTAGCGGCCTGAACTTGCCCGCGCCGATCTTGGCGCTGCTGCGCCAGAGGTAATCGCC
>Ga0209573_1001087_pt1 | contig 45523 bp, 37 predicted proteins | sample TNRBio252014_DNA_FD_185870 | JGI IMG/M metagenome (GOLD analysis project Ga0209573, IMG submission 185870) | Wastewater treatment Type I Accumulibacter community from EBPR Bioreactor in Madison, WI, USA - TNR Reactor_6/25/2014_ DNA (SPAdes)... | ecosystem: Engineered > Bioreactor > EBPR >...
GTGGTGACAAGGTGACGCGTGACAAAAATTGTTGTCGGTTGTCAGTTATCGGTTGTCGGTTCAAAAAAATAATCAAACATCAAACATTCAGCATCAAACATCAAAAATCCTTCTCATCCTTCCAAATCCCCAAAATCCTAATTAAAAATGATCCCCAGGCGCTCTTAACGGTGGTGACAGGGTGACAAGGTGACGGCCACGGAGCGCCCACGGTGGTGACAAGGTGACAAGGTGACGCGTGACAAAAATTGTTGTCGGTTGTCAGTTATCGGTTGTCGGTTCAAAAAATAATCTAACATCAAACATTCAGCATCAAACATCAAAAATCCTTCACATCCTTCCAAATCCCCGAAATCCTAATTAAAACTGATCCCCAGGCGCTTTTAACGGTGGTGACAGGGTGACAAGGTGACAGGGTGACAAGGCAGTAAAAATCAGTAGAGACGCGATTAATCGCGTCTCTACTGATTTTTACATCACCGCTGGCTTAGTTGCCACCAGACCTTGTCTGACAACGGATAACTCACAACTCACAACCCACAACCATCAAACATTAATCCAATTATACACCAACGCCGCAAAAATCCCACCCAGTAGAGGGGCCACGATAGGTATCGCCGCATAATCCCAGTCGCTGCTGCCTTTGTCTTTGATGGGGGAAATGGCGTGAAACAGTCGCGGGCCCAGGTCGCGGGCGGGGTTGATGGCGTAGCCGGTGGTGCCGCCCAGTGAAAGGCCGATGACCCATACCAGAAAGGCTACCGGAATAGCGCCTATGGCGCCCAAGCCGATGGGTGTGGAGGTTTCGCCGTTTTTCAGTTCGGCGCCGGTGATGCTGAATATCACGAACATCAAGACGAAGGTGCCGATAAACTCAGCTGCGAAATTGACGGGCAAGTTGCGAATGGCGGGGCCGGTAGAGAATACGGCCAGCTTGAGGCCAGGGTCTTCGGTCTGGTCGAAATGGTCTTTGTGTATGAGCCAGGTGAGGAAGGCGCCGAAAAATGCGCCACCCATTTGTGCAACCATATAACCGGGGACGAAGGCCCAGTCGAAATCGCCTTTTACCGCCAATGCCGCCGTTACGGCCGGGTTGAGGTGCGCGCCGCTGTGGGGGCCGGCTACAACTACGGCCACGTATACGCCCAGCGCCCAACCGGTGGTGATGACGATCCAGCCGCCGTTGTTGCCTTTGGTGCCGCTGAGGACTACGTTGGCTACTACGCCGGTGCCTAATAACAGGAGGATGGCGGTGCCGATGAATTCTGCGAGGTAGATGTTCATAATTCGGTTGTGGGTTGTGGGTTGTGGGTTGTCAATTCCGAGTAGTATTGGATGGCTTTGATTGCTTTGTGCCACTGGGCAATGCCTTCTTCTACTTTGGCGTAATCATCCTGGGGTGTGAAAACGCGGTCGACCTGCCAGAGGTCTTTGATTTCGTCGGCGCTGTTCCAATAGCCGACGGCGAGGCCGGCGAGGTAGGCGGCGCCCAGGGCGGTGGTTTCGGTTACCTTGGGGCGGACTACCCGGGTGTTCAGCACTTCCGATTGGAATTGCATGAGCAGGTTGTTGACCGTGGCGCCTCCGTCTACGCGGAGTTCTTTGATGGGCACACCGCTGTCGGCTTCCATAGCTTTGAGCACGTCCATAGTTTGGTAGGCGATGGCGTGCAGGGCGGCGCGGGCCAGGTGGCCGGCGGTGGTAGCCCGGGTAAGCCCCAGCAGGGTGCCCCGCGCTTTGGCGTTCCAATAGGGCGCGCCGAGGCCGGCGAAAGTGGGCACGAAGACCACTCCTGCCGTATCGCTTACACTGGCTGCCAATTCTTCGATTTTGCCGGATGATACGATGATGCCCAGTTGGTCTCTGAGCCATTGCACCACGGCGCCTCCGATGAAGATGCTGCCTTCAAGGGCATAGTCGGTTTTGTCGTTGATCTGCCAGGCGACGGTGGTCAGGAGGTTGTTTTTGGATAAAACGGGTTTATCGCCCACGTTCATGAGCATAAAACAGCCCGTGCCGTAGGTGTTTTTCACCATGCCTTCGTCGATGCAGCGCTGTCCGAATAAGGCGGCCTGCTGGTCGCCGGCGATGCCGGCAATCGGAACTTTTGAGCCGAAGATATTGGGCTCGGTTTCGCCGTATAATTCGCTGCTGGATTTAACCTGGGGCAACATCCTTTTGGGCACGTTGAATAACTCACAGAGCTCGTCGTCCCAATCCAGTGTATTTATATTAAAAAGCAGCGTCCTGGAGGCATTGGACACATCCGTAATATGCAGTTCGCCCTGGGTGAGGTTCCAGATCAGCCAGGTGTCGATGGTGCCGCAGATCAATTCGCCTGCATCAGCCCTCTCCCGGGCGCCCGGCACGTTGTCGAGTATCCACTTGATTTTTGTACCCGAAAAATAAGGATCGACGACGAGGCCCGTTTTTTGCTGTATCCAGCCGGCCCCTTTTTCATCATCGCGAATCTGTTGACAAAAATCCTCGGTGCGTTTGTCCTGCCACACGATGGCATTGTAGATGGGTTTGCCGGTGTTTTTATCCCATACTACCACAGTTTCCCGTTGGTTGGTAATGCCTATGGCGGCAAGATTTTTCCCGGTGAGTTCTTCTTTGGCGAGGGCTTCGGCGGTGACTGCCGCCTGGGTCGACCAGATTTCTATGGGGTCGTGTTCTACCCAGCCCGGCTGGGGGTAATGCTGGGTAAATTCTTTTTGCGCCATGGCAATGGTATTACCGTGGCGGTCGAACAAGATGGACCGCGAACTGGTGGTTCCCTGATCCATGGCTAAGATGTATTGGGCCATTGTTGTGGATTTTCAAGAATCTATGAATCTCGCATTGTTTTTCTCAGTTTTTGGGGTGGTGACGACCTGGGAAGATCCCGGGTGGTGACGGCCGGGGAGGAACTCAGGTGGTGACGACCTGGGAAGATCCCGGGTGGTGACGGCCTGGCAAATACCCTTTTGCCAAATCCTGGAATTCCCTGACCTGCCGGGCCTGCCATGCCTCATCTTCGCCGAGTTCAGTGGCCATTAGCCGGGCTACCTCGGGCGCCATACGGCAGGCGGCCTCTGCGTCGAGGAATAAAGCCCTGAAACGCCGGGCCAGCACGTCTTCCACCGTCAAAGCCATTTCTCTTCGCACAGCCAGGATTACCTGGGCTTTGATGAAGGGCATGGTTTCATCGAGTAAATCCAGCCGGCTCACGTTTTCTGTTGTCAGCTCATAAAGATAGGGTAAATCGGCGCCATAAAAATACAAAGGATTGTGATCAATTTTCAAAGGCCGTTTATGTGGGTGTAAAGACCCGTGAATGGCTATTTTTTCGGAGGTGCTGGGCCTGGCGGGAAGCCTGTGACGGGCGATAACCGCGTTGACGGTATCTTCGCCCATCTTGCGGAAGGTAGTCCATTTGCCGCCCAGCAGGGAATAAAGTCCGGAGTCGGAGACTTGTATTTTATGACTCCTCGAAATTTCTTTGGTTTTATGGCTGCCTTCTTTTTGTGCGGCCAGGGGCCTCAGTCCGGCAAATACGCTCAGGACGTCGGCCCGCGAGGGGGGCCTGACGAGATACTTTTGGACGGTTTGTAAAATAAATTCTATTTCTTCTTCCAGCGCTACGGGTTCAAAGCTATAGTTGGTCACCGGGGTATCGGTGGTGCCGGCAATGACCTTGCCGTGCCAGGGCACCAGAAACAGCACCCGCCCGTCGTCGGTTTTTGGGATTAACACGGCATCGTCGGTGTCCAAAAAAGAGCGGTCCAATACCAGGTGAATACCCTGGCTGGGCCGGATAGTGCTTGCGGAGCCCGGCCGGTCCAGTTGAAGGATCTCATCGGCAAAAACGCCGGTGGCATTCACGACTGCTTTTGACTTAATTTCGTACGAGGCGCCTGAAAGGCTATCCTGCGCCACCACGCCGGTTATTTTTCCATCGGCGTCCTTCAAAAAACCGGTAACCGGGAAATAATTCACGGCGGAGCCTCCGTAGTCAATAATCGTCTGCATCAGGTTGATTCCCAGTCGGCTGTCGTCAAATTGGCCGTCCTGGTAAGTTACGCCGCAGTAAAGGCCCGCTGAATTCAGCGAGGGAAGCCGTTGCTGCGCCTGGTCTTTCGATATTTTATTAGAATTTCCCAATTTCAATTTACCTGCCAGCAGGTCGTAAAGTTTCATGCCGGTGAGGTAATAAAAACCTTCCCACCACGAAAAGCTGGGAATAATAAAAGTCTGGTTTTTAAAAAGGTGCGACGCATTTTTTGCCAAAATCCCCCTTTCTTTCAGGGCTTCCATCACCAGAAAAAAGTTACCCTGGGCCATATACCGCACCCCGCCGTGAATGAGCTTGGTAGAGCGGCTGGAGCTGCCTTTGGTAAAATCTTTCTTTTCGAGTAGCAGCACCTTAAAACCCCTGCTCACCGCGTCTAAAGCCACGCCGAGGCCGCTGGCGCCGCCGCCGATGACGAGGAGGTCCCAGTCCGTTTCGCTTTTAAGGCGGGATAATTGGTCAGATCTAAGGTATGAAAGCGCGCGCATAACCTTTATAAAATTGAATAGTTGCTAATAGCTACTCGTCACCCCAATCATCCTCCATTACTCGCAACTGATACCTGCTCACAAAAACCCTTATTCGCTTCAGCAGCAGATCGTAGTCGCGAATGGCATAGCCGTAGAGATCAAATATACGTTTTTCGAAGTCATATGCTTCATCCATGACGATGACCAGTTTTTTGCCCTCTTTTAGCACGATAATTCTATCCATATCGTCCCAGCGGATTAGTTGCGGATGTGGGAATTCGAGAAATACACCCTCATTGCTCAATATCAGGCAATCGCCGGTGTGGAAGATGTGGGGGATATATTTGTAGCTACCGTTGACAAAAGCAACGAGTGCCAACATGATTAATCCCAAGATGATATTACTTGAAAACAGCATAATAATGGCTACTATAAATACCACAAGCATGGCCACTAATTCGGTAACAATATCAAGTCTATTAAACCGGTAGCCAAAATAATCGGGTGTCTGCAAGTCTAATTTGATCTCCTCAACTTGTTCCAACTCAGCAATTCGCTCATAGATAGCTGTAATATTCCGGTGTTCGGCTTCCGTACGCCACTCGGTAAGCTCGAAAACGCTGTTGCCATCCCAAATAAGCCTGTTTTTTACGGCCAGTTCATTCAGCTTCGGCCAGTCGTCTTCTTCGGCCCTACTGAAGGCCCATATCCGCCATTTGGTGACCAACAGGCTCCAGAGTAACCAGGCGCTTGCAAAGCCGCCCAGAATAGAGAGAATGACGAGTACTATTTTCAGGGTGGTGTTGATATTCAGTAAGGAGGCTAATATGGGTATCCCAAATAATACAATAACTACCGGGAGATTGATCCATAAATGCCCGATAGCGATAAGTTTATATAGCTTCAAGTGTATTTTTTTCATACCATCAGGCTACCCGCCCGTTGTTACTTCCGGCAACGAATATGCAAAAAATACGGTACTACCTGTGCATCCTGCAGGTAAGGTATTTTTTTAACCGTCTCCTCGCTGGGGCAGGGTTCGTTGATTTGCTCAATGGCAAAACCCGCATCGATAACGGCATGGAACCATTGAGTCAGGGTAAAATTAAAAACCGGCACTTTGAAATTGCCGTATAGTTCTTTCAGGTGAGCCGGTGCGGCGCCAAAAATCCACTCCTCAATTTCTCCATCCAGAAATCGAAAATAATCGCCCACTTCAATGGCGTAAGTCCGGCCGTTGGAATCCCTCAAATTTTTTCTATGCGGCGTAATAAAACAGGGGTGCAAAATAGAAAACTGCAAAAATCCGCCGGGTTTCAGCACCCGGAAGGCTTCCTTCAACGCCACTTCCGGATTGGGGATATCCATTAGGCACATAAAAGAAGCGGCAAAGTCAAAACTTGCGTCTTCAAAGGGCAATTCGGTCGCGCTGGCCACCTCGTAACGGATGCCCAGGGGCTGTTCCATTTCCGTTTCCCGGGCTTTTTCAATAAAATATTCCGCCACGTCTATGGCCTTCATTTGCGCGCCGTTTTCGGCCAGCAAGCGGGTATTGTGGCCTTCCCCGCAGCCGATGTCGAGGCCCGTAAGCCCTTCTATTTTAGGTAGTATCCCAAAAAATGCGGGCGTATTCAGGTAGTCGCGGTAGATGTCGTAGCCGGCCCTGGTCAATGCTGTCCAGGCGGGGGCGTTGAGGTTCCAGTGGTGAGATGCTTTTTGGTCGTTGTTCATTTACCAAAAATAGAAAAATGCCGATTAATTCACACACTACCTGTAATATCTACCTCACCTCTAGTATTCATTAGTACAGTGCATGACCAGACCTCGCGGCGTCCCTTCCTCCCTTTCTCTGATTATCACTGGCAAAAAAATCCTTCTTCATCAATCATCTAAAAAGTCATGTCATGATTGTATCCATGCAGGGTAACTGGAAAGTTGCCGTCAAATCAAAAAGCGCCGATTACGCACAGCGGTTTGTGGTATCGGGCGCGCTTTTGGGCAATGGGCCGCACAACGGAACCCCGGGCACTTCCGTCCAGGTTATCGGTTCGCAGTGGTCAATTGCCGTACAGAACAACCCGGGCTCCGGGTTTCAGCTTTCCGACACGAAAATCACCTTCCCGACGCAGGTTGGCGAAAATTACGAGTTTGAGATCCGGTCGAACGATGCCGGCCACGACGAAGATTTTAACGACCTGGTGCTCACTTGTTCTACGCCTGCTACCATCAACAATTTTATCATTTACGGCAATGTGTCGCTTTACAGCGGGCTCTGCATCTTCAACCCCTGCCGGCGTTTCCCGTTTGTGATCGATTCGTATGCGTCTTTGCGCGAAGCGCTGAAAAACAAACACCTTGCCGATATCATCGGAAAATTGTACCCCGAGCGGGTGATTGACCTGATTCCCGAAAACCTGCCCGACCCGCCGCCGTTTAAGCCCATCGTGCTTGACCCTACCGGCGAAGCTACCCAGTCCAGGACGATGCTGGTGTATTCGAAAGCCGACACCCCCGTAGCTCCGAAACGCAGCGCTAAAGCGGCGGCTGCCGAGGCTGAGGAGGATTTGCTGCTGAGCAATTACCGGCTGGAAAAGACTGTGCAGTCCAGGCGTTACGCCGAGACAGCCAACCTTTCGATCGACAAGGTAAAGCTTGCCGATATTGTTGGCAGGCTGCGACCGATTTGCATTACAGGGCCGGCGCCGAATATTACGCTGACGTTTGAAGAATACGACCGCACCGCCGCCGAGCTGGCAGGTGGCGCCTACACCGGCACGGGCAACCGCCGACTGCTGGGCGATACGATCACGGATGCCTACGGCAATTATATCTTCCGTTTCCGCTTTGATATGACTTTCCCTGGTTTGGAAGACTCCACGGATATAGCTACCGGCGAAGATTTCGACGTGGTGGGCTTTCCCGATGTGATTGTCAAAGTGACGGGCGCTTCTCCCTTCCAGGTATTGTACGAAAGCGCGCCGTATTACAACGTGCCCAACCTGAAGCGCATCAACCTGTGCCTGCCGAAATCCAAAGTCGTCGTCACCTCTGCCTGTTTCAATGGCAACCTGATCGGCAGCCTGGGCAATGTATTCCTGGGCGGCAACCAAAACGACTCGGGGTCTACCTCGGTTACTGCACTTCGGCGCTATGGCAACAACAACTCACTCGAAGCCGACGGCAAAATTTCAGTGGGGAGTTCACTGGCCTTGTTTAATGTAAATTGCGCCGCCTGGGGCGGAACGATCGACATCAAAGGCTGCATGTACGACGCCGCCAAATCGCCCGCCCAGAATACGATCAAATGGTTTACGATCCGCATCCGCCGGCAGGGCACCACGCGCTGGGAGTTTGTGAGCCAGAATTACAAGCATCCCAAGTATTCGAAGCGCAACCTGCCCAATTACACCGGCGACGATGTAGGGCCTTTCTCCGTTTCGCTCAAAACTAACGGTGTCGACCTCGAAACCGTTCCCGCGTATATCAATATCCAACGCGAGATTTTCGCCGAGGGCGTGGATTGGGAGTTTTCGAGCCTCGACCGCTATATGCAACTGAATACAGCTTTGTACGACTTGCAGTCGGGCGTTCATACGCCGGGTACTTTCTACCTGCGCGTCGACGGCTACGATGCCGCCGGCAACCGGGTGACGACCGACCTGATTCCGCTGTATATTCACAATGTGCCGCTGAACTTCGGCCTCACAGGCATTACGCTCGACGACAGCAGCGTGCTTTATGCAGGCTGCGGCTTGTACCGCCTCACCGACGCGCAGATGAACGTGCCGATGAAGTTTAGCTTCCGCGCTAATGACCCTTACGGATTTGTCGATGCATATTCCCTGACAATGGGACGCTGCCCGGCCCCGACTATCGCGCTGGAGGCCACTCCCATGGCCGATACGCCTGCCGGCGCTACGGTACTGTCGCAGGGCCAGGCTACGGCTAATACGCCAAATACCTGCCCCGGATACACGGGCACCATCGCCGAGTTTTCCGATACGGGTTTGATTGAGGTCACTTTGCAACCAGCAGCGGCAGCGGGGTGGATACAAACCGGAGAATACTATACGGTTTATTCCTTCGGATTGACCGCATCCAAGCGGGTCACCAACGGGTATAATACCGGTATTGAATCATCGCCGTATATCACCAGCAATCAGATTGCACTGGAACGCCTGCCGTCATGAACAATGGAATCGATATCACGTGGTTTTGGCTGAGTGTGCTTGCCATTTGGCGGGTCACCCACCTGCTATCGCAAGAAGACGGGCCGTTTGACCTGGTGATACGATTCAGAAAGCAGCTCGGGCATGGTTTCTTCGGAGACCTGCTCGACTGTTTTTTTTGTCTAAGCATCTGGGTGGCTATTCCTTTTGCGATCGGGCTGTGCGATACCTGGCTGGAAGGCATCGTTGTGTGGCCTGCCCTTTCGGGCGCCGCCTGCCTTTTGTTTTTATTTTCATCAAAAAAATAAACCTGAAGATCATGAATTGTTGCGGTAATAAAAGAACAGAATGGGCAAGGCAACAGCAAAACGAGCCGGCCCAACACATAGAAACACAACCTGAAATGGGTGCTCAAAAAGAAGTCCGCCCCCGGCAGTTTGAATATACCGGCAGGTCTTCGCTGCGGCTGGAAGGCGCGCATACGCGGCAAAGCTATCATTTTCGGTTTCCCGGCGACAGGCTTGAGGTGGATTATTATGATTCGTTTGCTTTTATGGCGGAGCCTGCGCTGAGGGCGGTGTAGGGCGACTGTACGACTTGGGGGCCAATAGCTCAACGGCAGGCATCTTGCACATACCTCAGCAAAATCTCGCTGCCGGGTTTTTCAAATAAATCCGTAACCACGTGCTGTAGCGAATCGGGGGTTTCCATTTTTAAATAATGGAGCAATTCCAGCGAAGTGGTATAAGGTGGCGCCTTGTATTTAGCCTTGTCGAAATAGTTTTTCAAGGCCGCATTCATCTTTTCTTCCCCGATATATTCGCTCAACGTGTACAATGCCAGGGCGCCTCTTCCGTATGAAATATGGGTTTGTTCGGGAGTCACATACATCAATGGCGCTTCATTTTCGGTTGCCGTTGTCAATCCTGATAAATACCTGTTTTTTTGAATTTCCAGAAATTTTAAAACCCGCTCTCTGTCGTATTTTTTTTCATAAATTTTAGCCGTGTTATATTCCGCCAGGCTTTCCGTTACAAAAGAAGCGCCCAGCACATTGGCCGGGATGACCTGCGCGCCCCACCACTGGTGCGACAATTCATGGGCGATAACATAAAAAGCGAGGTCGGCGCCACCACGCTGCACCACCCTGTTGTCGTTTACAAAACGAATTTCTGAAGTAGGAATACAATTTCCGGCAGTAGTAGCATAAGAACCTTCCGACCGGGCAAATTCGATAATATGAGCCTGCTTATAAGGATAAGGCCCGAAATGTTCGGTATGATAATCGAGGGATGATTTGAGGCCGTCCACCAATTGCGGCAGGTTATAAGTGTGGGTGGGATGGTGATATATTTTGCATTCCACTCCTCTGTATCGCTCATAATATGTACTGTATCTACCTGAATGATAGCCAAATACAAATTTGAAAGGGTTTTCCATCCTGTAGTGAAAATAAGCCCTTCCTTTTTCGATCCATTCCGCTTCTAAAATACCAGGCGCTATGGCAATTTGATCTTGTGATGTACTTACTATTGTTTCAAATCGAACTAAATCGGCATCAATGCTTTGGTAGTGGTTATACAACGCACCCGGGTTTTCGGGGTGTGCAATTTCGGTTTCGGCAAAATAGCCGAACCGGGGAAATATATCGCTTTTCAAATAGGTTCCATTTTCCAGCACATCGGAATACCGGTTATATACCGTATTAGGCCGGCTTTTAATTGAAAAAAGAAAAAGTATACTATCGTTTGGCAATAGAGGTCTATCAAGTTTGTAAACGGAAAAATTAGTCAGGCTGTCTTCTGCAATTTTTTTCCAATCCCGGTTTTCTATAGTTGTCGGCACATCAAAACCCGATTTTATCAGCAGGGTGTCAATCGGTTTATCGGTTTTATTGACTAAAATATAGCTGCCCTGGGCTTTAAAAAATTGGGATTCCGGGTAGATTTCCATTTTTGCAAAAACAGCCGTAATCCGCGGTTGCCGGGTATATCGATAGGCTTTATATTTTTGTTGAAATTGCTGAATCAGCGCATTTTCTTTGTTTAAAGAAAATGGCCTGTTTTCGGGTTTGTTTTCGCAATGGTACAAATACGCGCCAATGAAGATAAAACTCAAAGTAAAAAATACAATAGTAGCTGCCAATATACCCTTACACCTTTTCCGGGCAATAAATAGTCGTTCTTTCCAACTATGGTATAATTCCCTTTGCCAAAAAAGCAACGTAATTCCCATAAGCGCAACAGCTCCCGTCAACCAGTATAATTTATACCAAAAATAAACAACAGGAGCCTTCAAGAAATCATGAAAATCAGAATATTTTAAATAAAAATCATCATTCGGAGTTCTGTTGAACATAAATACATAATGTTCAATCCCAAAATCGGATAAATTAGAAATACCGAGCGCTGCCAGTACCAGGACAAATACGCCCAAAAAAGTATTATCTAATAGTGTCTGGATAAAAAGAGCGGCCATGGCCCAAATAACATATCCAATGAGATGGATTCCGAATAAATGAAATAAATAGTGCGTAATTTCAAAGTCGCTTATGCCGCTAAAAGTCTGTACAGCTATCCCCATCAGCATGATAAGCGCGAGCAATATCACTTGCATGCCGATCAAAGCTGATAACTTGGATAATAAAAGCACCCAATTGGAAACAGGGCTTGCCGATATGATATCGACGAAGCGAGCAGATTTTGCCCTCTGCACCAACACGCCGGCATATAGGAAGGTGAGTATTTGAATTAAAAAAGAAAAGAAAAAAACAGGATAAGCAAGTATAGTCCAGGTCAAGGGCAATATCCGCGTGTCGGTATACGGGTTGATTTGCGTTAATAATACCAATATAAACAAGCTGCCGCTTACCACCAGGGTGATAAAAGCGCCATTGGACAGGATAAACCGCAGGTTGGTCAGCGACAATTGCCAGACGGCTTTTAGTTGTGACAACCAGGAGAAGTTTGAACGCGCTGTTATTGGTTTAAAAACGCCGGTTATAACACTGTTTTTTTCTCGTATTGTTGAAACACCTTTCCATCGGACGGAAGCTATGGTATGGCTAAAAGAAAAACGCCGGAAAGTGATCAAAAAAATACATAACCCGAGGCCTGTCCAAATTATTCTGTTGATAAAAACAAGGGGTGTAAGCGGCAGGTCAAAAATATTGCGGTTCGCTATCGTCCAGTTTTTTGTATAGTATTGTATAGCGCTTTCGCCAAAGGGTTCCAGAAGTATTCCTGCATAAGTGCTGCCTGCCAGTCGGTTGAAAATTTCCTTCAACAGCCACAACACGATCATCAGGATAAACGCCGTGTAAATATTCCGGGTTTCGAGCACCACGGCGAATACAATACTTGAAAACAAAAAGAGATTGGGAATAATAAAAAGCAGGCTGCTTTGCAGATAAGGTTTGGCATCGAAGGGAAGCAACAATTCAGGGTCGGCAAACGGCAATATCGTAGCCAGCCACAAGCCCAGTTGTATCAATACCGCTAAAATGGTTACGATAAAAAAAGCGCTTGCAAATTTTGACAACAGGTAAGCCGCCTTGGTAAAAGGGTAAGTGTATAAAATATCGTGCACATTGTAGCGGTAGTCTCTATAAATAGTTGTGCCGATAATTGCCGGCAGGATTAACAGCAAGAGTTTATTAAAAAACAACGCAAAGTTAAACAAACTCAAAGGCGAGTTGGCCAATTGGGCTCCAGAAACAGAACCTTCTCCAAAAGCGCCTGCAGCGCCGGCCATACTTGCGAATGCAAATAAAAAAAAGATGCCGGCGTAGACATAAAATGAAATATTCGTGAACCAATATTTCAATTCAAACTTGAAGAGTGCGTTGAACATGACAGGGTTTTAGAGCTCGCACAAAAATCCGAAAATAGCTTATACCAGCTCATATTATATGATTATTCCTGGGTTTTATTCGACGTAGTCGTCAAGGAAGCAGTTTTTAAAATAAAAAAAGTCCCCCTGGCGGCTGCCAGGGAGACTTTGCTTTCATGGTTTATGAGGATATCCCCGCGCTGTCGTTATTGTCTTGTCAAAACGACTTCTTTGGTGCGGATTCCTTTGGAAGTTTGCAGGCTCAACAGATAGACGCCTTCAGCAGGCGCTACTTTTCCGATATTAACCTGCATCTCTCTGCCGCCGGCTTCATTCCATAATTGTTGCCAGACTTTGCGGCCTGTGACGTCTTTCAGTATCAAAGTAGCCGGTTCGTCGATATCTCTGTCGAGCATAATAGTCAATTCTCCGGAAGTCGGATTGGGAAATACCATAAACTCGGGTGCGTCAGCGATCATCTCATCGACATCAACCACTGGCGCCGCCAGCGGAAGAATCCCATTGGTAACATTCACATTAGAGAAAGTAGCCGTTACCGTACTGATTTGCTCGTAGTTGGTTACTATCAACCCCACCTGGATGCTGTTACTCATATTTACCGTAGCTGCCATCACCTGGAACCAGTTGACTCCATTGGGTGAAACATAGCCGATAAATTGTTGTCCCTGGCGCATTATGCGGAGCCAGTATCTGTTCTGATACGGAAACTGCTGCGGATAGGCGGAGCCGTTGGTGGTAAACCTAATCTCTCTCCGGCTGAAATCGTGCAGATTGGTCAACATCTGTACTTTTTTGGAGCCTTGTGCGCTGCTTTCGCGCATTACAATTCCCGCCCAGCCATCTGTATTGCCGGTGATATTGGTGACCATTGCAGTGATCGTGCCATTGCCGATCATCCCCCTTTGTACAAAAGCAAGCTCGTCACTATTAAAGGGGGCAGTGTAATAGCAATCCGTGCCTGTAAGCGTCCAGATGCCGGCGGCATAGTTGGCATTAGTTCCACACCCCACCGGGCTGATACTCCAATAACACGGCAAGCCGCCCACAAACATGGGCAGCATACAATAAGCCGAGCGTCCATTCACATCTGTAGCTGTAATGCTAACCATAACGGTTGTCCCGAGTTGCGTGCAAGAAATGCTGGATGGGCTTGCTACAAGCGATGCAATGCCGCAGTTATCGGTAGCACTGCTGACCAAATCCCAGGCATTCAGCGTAATCGAGCTCTCGCCGTTGAAAGTCAAGTTATATGACGGCAGGCAGTTCACCACTGGATTCTGATTATCTACTACCTCCACTGAAAATGTGTACGTCACCGATTGGTTGGCATTGTCAGTAACCGTCCAGGTAACCCATGTGGTACCCTCAGGAAAAACAGCGCCGTTCAATGTACTCGTATTGTTAAAATCATTTGTAAGTGTCACCGGTCCGCAGTCGTCTTCGCCGGTAGCATCCAGAGCGGTACCCGAAATGGTATAGCTACACAAACCGGAGGCCGTATTGTAAGTGGCGTTGGAAGGCTTCGTTACGAACTGGGGCAGTGCATCAGTTGTAGTATTCAGCCCCAGGAAAAAGACAATATCATCATTCGATGGGTTCAGCGTATTCACCGTAAACGAGTTGTCGCCGGCGCTGAGGAAAGAGGCCAAGTTGTACAGTTCATCATCGCTGCTGGTGGTGGAATACGGATCGGGCGGATTGGTTTTGGAGTCGCCGATGCCGCCAATAGTAAACAATGCCCCGTCCTCGTTGGTCCCATCATCATAATCGCCTGCGCTGGAACTCATTCGAGTTCCGTTAATATTAACCAGGGAATACTGGCCGTATATGTTTGCGCTAAAGCCGATACCCAGCGAAAGCAGGGCTTCAAAGCCGGCGTAAGTAGGGTCGCAGATCGATTGGGGGAAATTCACGGTAAAGGTTTCTCCGGTAGTGGCCAATGCGCCATCATAGATTACGATCTGTCGGTTGGCTTCCGCCGCATTGGCATACACAATGACCAAAGCCACGCCGTCAGTTTTGTTATTCGGAGTTTCTGAATTTACGGTAAAAGTAAAAGGCGAAGCAGATCCGCTGCCGATAGCAGCCTGCATCTGACTGGTTACATCTATGCGGTATGCCTTGAGGTAATTGTAAGCAGTACTCCCCAAATAGGTCCAACTCCCGCTAGGGTAGTTAGTGCCGTTAAAAACGACTATTGGGGCGCCGCTTAAATCCCATGTAGACGTGTAGAGCCTGGCCATGAGTATAGTGGAGCCTGCAGGCACTATCGCGGTAACCGTCCCAACCGGCGTATTGTTACTACCAACGCCGTCAATAGACCAGTTTATCGAACCTGTTGCAGTGTAGGAAGCGCTTAGAACCTTTTCAGTACCGGGTACTTTATGATCCTTGCGCACTTCTTTTCCTTCTTTTGGTATCGTTCCCGGCACAGGGGCCTGGGCAGAAACCATCCCTCCGCACAGCATCAAGCTGATCGGGATAATTATTGATTTGATAAGCGTTCTCATAATAGTGCGTGTTTACAGTGATGGGAAATAACGAACACCAGACATCCTCGCTTGACATCTTGTTGTGTGTTGGGTTCGCAGCACGAAAAGCGCTGGTGTTATGCTCTCTGGTAGCTTTTCAATGTCAAAAGGAGGGAGCGAGGAGTACCTTAATAATTTACATACAATTTAAGATAAATTTTGTCACCCATGTTGATGACTTTTGTCACTATTTAAACACCTATTAGTTTTTCCGGGAAAGCACATAATCTGCAAAATTGCCCCAGGTGATACTGTCTTTACTCGAGTCGATGATAAAAGACCAGCTATCGCTGCCAGTTATTGTACCAAGTCCGCATATGCTGTTTCCAACGCACCAATAATATTAAACCATACGTCATTTTTCATGCGCCACCAATCCGGGTTATTGCGGATGGACATAAGATGTTCGGCGATTTGTGGTTGCAAGACCTGCATATAATACTCTGGAAGTAATATCACCGGTCGGACGGTAATGGGATGATTGGCCTGTGAAGAACCCGACACGGCCAGGTATTGCCCCCCGATAATGCCTACATTCGGCGCCTGCTGGTAATTCACGCGATGATAACATCCAATAATGCTGGATTTGTAGCGGCCTACAGGATTATCGGTTTCTATTTCGACTATCCCGTCGCTATGGTAATTGGCCTGGCCTAAACACACGATTTCCGGGTTGGCCCGGAATAAACCTTTGGCTTTTACTTGCGCGGTATGACTATCTGCTTGACGCGAAAAATAAAACACCGGCTCATCCCATATGTCGATATCTTCGGAGACCGCCCAAAACATAGCCCTGTATATCGGCCAGGTTTGGCGGATAAAATGCAGGATGCGTTCGCGTTTTTCCAGGCTCATCGATTTCTCCGGGTCGTAGGATTTGCTCAGGTCGGTGCTGTTGGCGCTGATGATACCCGCTGCTTTGAGTGTGTCGTCAATTTCTCTCAGGTTTTTGACTACCTCCAATTTGACCAGATAGTTGCACAAAACGCCGATAGCTCGGGCGGTTTGTTCTTTTTGCACTTCGTTCGGTTGCTGTCTTTTTGCCATCTCTTTCATTTGTTGCAAAGAGTTGCAAATTAGTGCAAAACTGGCGGATATACCTTTGTCGTGTTCAAAATTTCAAACGCCATGACAAGAAGTACACTTTTGGTTGCTACACTACTTTACTGCTGCGCCGTTTTCGGAGCGGTTTATATTGTAAAAAATGTCGTTCAAATTCCGGAGCCCCTCGACTGGTTAGTCAGTCTGGTCGTTTCCTGGGTTTTATTGGGCGCTTATTACAAATCTTTTTACTTCCCTAAAAAAGGTTACAATCTGCAACTTGGTTTTCAGGCATTTAACCCGCAGGAGCAGTTAGCCGCCTTCGCATTAATGTTGGCCATACCGATGTTGGCGACTTTTGCTTTTATTTTCGGCCTGGAAATCCGAATAGCCCTTTTTTCAGTCGCTTATGCACTGTCTGCCGGGCTGGCCATATTCGGTCATGAAGTAAAAATCAGAAGCGAGTATACCAATATTAATGAAAAAAGCCCGCCTATACTAAAAATTTATTATAGCCGCACCAAAGCCTGGGTAATGCTATTATTGGCCTTGCTTGTCATAGCCCCCATGACGGTTTTATTTGTATTAGCATACCGGCATTCCGGGTTTCAACCGGTGTTGTTGTTGCCCCCCGCTTTCGCAATTTTCTTCGCCTGGGTTTCCCGGCGCTATGTGCAACGACTGCGCCACACGCCACCGGTAATTTCGATCAGCCCCTTGTATATCAGCTATGACGCCCCCAATAAACCACCGAAGGTAATAGACTGGAATAATATAAAGGAGTTGAGTTGGTTTGCAGATAAAAGCAATAAGCTATTGATTATAAATACAATAAATCAAGGCGAGGTTGTATTGCAAGTCAGCGGGTTAGAACTGGAGCCGGCGGCAATTCTCGAACTGATTAACAGATACTACGACGACTACGTAAATAATATACCGCACACCGTCAAGTTATCCCGACCTGTCGGTAAGGGACAAGTTAGTCATAACTTTTCCGGCTTTGCGCCCCGCTTTGGGCGGGGTCGCCCCCGAGCTTAGGTCATGCCCAAAACTTGGCGGTGCGAGCTATAATAAAACCACTTACCAATGAGACTCTTACGATCTTTTTTAATAACAATTTCAATTGCAGCGCTACTAATCTCTCCGCTTTTAGTAGCATGGATAATCGACTACTATCTGGATTTTCCTATGGAAATCTTATTTGGCGGAATAGGGTTTATCCTGTTCTTTATCAGCATGGTTTCCCAAAAAGAAGATGGAAATGAGATGGGGATCGGATGCCTGTTTTTATTATACTTCATCATTTTCCTGTTCTTCGGACCGGCCATCATCAGCCGTTTGCAACTGGCCTCCCACGATGTCAGAGGCGTCTATTATTCGGAAAATAAAACCGATTCATTGCGCATTACCGGCTCAACCAGACATAAGGTAGTGCTTGAATTTAAGGGAGAAAAAATCGATGCAAAAGTAAAGGGGAAAACCATATATTTAAAAGATGGAACCGTGCTGAATTACACTGAATGGGATGAGCAATCCCAAAAACCAGACGAAACCATCGTTCACTGCCAGATAAGCGGAAAGCTTAAAGGGAATACTATTTCATTTAGCAATCAATTCATTCGCATCACAAGCGATTATGTACCCGTCGGGGAAATGATTAATTAATTCACAAAATCCATTACCATGAAAAAACAACTACAGGCGATACTCATCGCCGTAATGACACTGCTATGCTTCCAAGCGAATTCACAACCTGTTTCACCCACAAAAACAAAACAAAATATGCTAAGCAGACAAGTCCTACTGGAGGAATTCCAGCAAATTTCCGGGCGCATTTTCGAGTTGTACCGGGAAATCAACGCTCACCCCGAACTCGGGCTGGAATGCCATAAAACGGCTGAGCGGATCAAAACGACGTTTAACGACTTAGGTATGCAGGAAGGCCGCGACTACAAGTTATTCGGCCCCTTTGCCCAGTCGGGTTTCGCCATCGTATTGTACAACGGCGACGGCCCCAGGATCATGTACCGCGGCGATATGGACGCCCTTATCCTGCAAGACCTGACCGGACTGCCCTTCCGCAGTACCGTCGACGGGAGGCACCACGGCTGCGGCCACCAATTACACAGCAGTCTGTGCACGGCCAATGCCGTTTTGCTCCACCGCCTGCGGAAGTATTGGAAAGGCACTTGTGCTTTCCTATTTCAGCCTGGTGAAGAAGGCCACGGCGGCGCCGAAAAAATGATAGCAGAAGGACTGTACGACAAGCTGGGATTCATACCCGACAAAATACTGTTTACCCACGTATTCGACCAACTGCCGGCGGGCGCGGTGGGTTTGCGCGCAGGCGAGACCATGGCCGGCGCAGCGTTTTGGAATCTGACCATCACCTCTGAAGGCGGACATGCAGGCCGTATGGCAAGCATCAACGAAGTAGCCAATGCATTTGAAGATCTTTTCTACAAACTACCAACCAAATTCTCTCCATTTGACGAGGTATTGGTGAATATATCCGGCCGGGAAACGTCCTCGGTAATCAACGTCAATCCCACAAAGATCGTGTTGAAGCTCAGTGCCCGCACCTATCAGATGCCCCACTTGCGCGAAATTGAAAGAAAAATTGCCAATTACATCAAAGGCCTGGCTATTATCCATGAAATACCCGAAGACAGCTTCAAACTGGAGAAAATTGTGGAGTGCCAGCCGCTAATCTCCGACGCCACTATGGAAAAATCGATGCGCCGGCTCATGACTTCGCTTGTTGAACGCCCTGAACAGGTGCGCGCAATCACGCCCATTATGTCGAGCGAAGACGCGCCCATGCTGGCTTACCAGATATTATTCCCCGACGGAAGCCGACGCAATATCCCGATACTCATGATTCGCCTGGGCGTGCAGGATCCCGATGCCTATGACGCCGACTTCAAGCTAAAGCCGGGGGCCAAGGTGCCACTGGTGCATACCGGGCATTTTGCGCCTACATACGAAAAGGCGCTGGAAACGGGGGTGATAGCTATCGGCGGCGGGTTGATTGGGATGTTTGGAGGTGAGGTGACAAGATGACAGGGTGACAGGGTGACAGGGGTTTGGGTTACTTGCATTCAAAGCCTTGTCACCCCCTACAACTTCACAAACCAATTCACACTCAGCCAATACACACTGCGCGGCGAGCTTTCAAGAAACGAACTAATGCGATAATCGGGGCCGAATTCAAATTTGTTATTATCACTAAATTCAAACCCCAGCAGTGGAATAAGGCGAATTTCGAGATCATAACTTTCGTCCTGCAGGGAATTCAGGTATTCATTGCTGATCTTGACATACCATTCGCCGGGGTCAACAGATTCGCCGTTGAGGGGTAATTCGGCGGTAAGGCGATAGCGAAGCCTGAATTCAGCCGGTTCCCTGGGTTCGAAAGTTTGGTCGGTTGAAATGCGGTGGGCTAAGCGGAAAGCATTGTAACTATTGACTATCGTAAATTGTTGAATCGTTCGGTGAATAACCGTAGTGCCCCGCAGGCGAAACAAATAACCGCCGGAGAGCGAATTATTCAATCCCACTTTTTTCGAGGCTATAAAAATGAAATCGGACAGATCGTATTTAAAAGTTGATTCCGGCGAAGTAGAATAATCTCCTTGCAGGGCAAACTGCCGCAGCTCGTATTTAAAGTTGACAGCCCAGCCGCGGCCTACCGGTTTATTCACATTGATAGCAGGTAATAAACCTACCCTATAATCGTTTTGCGCATCTGAATTTTGTATAAAGCTTGCGCAAAAAATGATGAGGCCTAAGAAAATTTTAGTACTCAAGGTTATCAATATTTTTAAATTGAATTTGTGCAGTACTCAGATGTTGACCTTTTTCATCAAATACAATTTCGAACAAAACCACCTTTCTTATTAGTCTGGTTTTTACAATTAATTCATAGCGGGTGGTGATATCTTGTGTTTTTTTGTCGTTTAAAAAATGCAATACATAATCTGAAGTACCTGAATGCTGCACTTGAATTTTTTTAATTTTAAAAAAACCATAATTGGCATCGAGGAATGTAATTATCTGGTCCTGTACCGACTTTGATACGTCCGGCCATTTTATTTCTATTTCGACATCCTGTAATTTTCCATCTACATCAAACTCAATACTATATTTCGTTTTATGGGTTTTAAATTTGGCTTCAATCGAATTGCCGGTATTATTTTCTTCGAAATACCATTTAACTTTTTCTTGAAAGGGAAGGGAATCAATAAATGCCTGGGCATTTGCCGGGACGGAAGAATTTTTCAGGCGGTATTCTTTTTCGAATTTGGTTTGGGCTTGTATAACATTTAATGACAGGAAAATAATGACGAATGTTGTTAAGTTTTTAGGATTCATCATTGAATATTTTACCACAGAGTTACACGGAGTTTACACAGAGTTTCACGGAGTCAAAATCATGCTCTGTGTCACTCCGTGTAAACTCCGTGTAACTCTGTGGTTAATTAAACCACACTATTCTGCTTTTTTTATCGAAAATCCGACGGCCAGGTTTTCCCATTTAATATTGACAAAACCGACGGTATCGCGCACGACGGCGTCGAAAGTCAGGCGTTCGTTGAATTCGGGGGCAGAACCTGCTTTGGCAGCTACGCGCAGGGCGTCTTCTTTTTCGTTGTAATTGTAGGCGCCCCATTGGTCGGCTACCTTATTAAAGACGATCACCCATTCTTCTTCACCGGGGATAGTGAACAGGGCGTATTTGCCGGCAGTCAGGTGGTGGCCTTGTACCATTGCATCGTGGCTGATTGAAAAAGTAGTGGCCTCATTAGCGCCGGTACGCCATAATTTGCCGTAGGGCACCAGTTCGCCCCAAATAGTACGCCCTTTTACGGCAGGGCTATTGTATTCGATGACTACTTTGAGGTCGCCGATGGCAGTTTCCATCTTAGCGGGCGGGCTCGGGCGCTTCGACTTATCTTGTTGTGCGTACAGGCTTCCCATAGCCGTGCTAAGGATCAGTAATACGAAGAGTGATTTTTTTAGCATGGTAGCGATATTTTGGAAATGAATGATTTTCACACAAAACCCGCCAATTGGACTAATTGTTCAAACGGGTGTGAATTTGAATATCTTTGATATTGATAGCTACTTAATGAGGGTGGCGTAGCCCTTGATTTCGATGCGGCTTCCCCGGGGTTCGTCGTAGGAGACAAGCACCAGGTAGACTCCGGCGGGCGCCTCGGGGCCGTTGTTGCCTTTGCGGCCGTTCCAGGACTGGTCGGGGTTTGTGGTTTCGAAGACCAATTCGCCCCAACGGTTCCAGATACTCATGCGGAAGTTGGTGGCGCCATCCATGATGCCTTCGCCTTTGAATCCGTCATTCACCGAATCACCGTTTGGGGTAAAGGCGTTGGGCAGAAAATACCGCACTTCGGGTTTGATGTCGATATATTGAATCAGCGTATCCTTACAGCCGCTGGGATGCGTCACGATTTGCAAAACGGTATACAACCCGGTGTCGCGATAGGTATGTATGGGGCTGGGCAGATTAGAGGTGCGGTTATCGCCAAAATTCCACTCCCATTTTACGGCGCCTTGCGACGCGTCGGTGAAAGTCACCGTCGGCTCGATACTGCTGGGGTTGTCGGGAGCAAACGTAAAACCGGCTTCCGGCGAGGGCCTTACCGTGATAAGGTCGTTGAATACGGTATCCGTCTGGCAGCCTATAGGCGAAATAATCTCCAGGCTGACGGTATAGGTGCCTGGCGATTCGTAGATATACACCGGGCTGATCTCGCCAGAGGAGCCTCCGTCGCCAAACTGCCAGGTGATGTCGTAGGTCGAATCAATGGGAAAAGACAAATTATTAAACCTGATCCTCGCCGGCACGCAGCCCTGGAATTCGCTGGGCGATATTACGATGAGCGCCGGCACGGGGTAATAATTGATGATCCGGGTGATTTGGTCCACGCATTGGTTGGTATCGGTGACTTCGAGGGTTACCGGTATTTCTCCGGGCTCCTGATAAATATGAAAAGGATTTTGCAGGGCGCTGTTGCCTCCATCGCCGAAATTCCAATTCCAGGAGGTCAGGCAGCAACTACCCGTGGTCGACAAGTCGGTAAACGTCACAGGTCCGGCTACGCAAGTGTCATAGTCGTAAGAAAAATCGGCTTCGATGGCCGGGAAAATATTTACAGCTATGCGCGCCGTATCGCCGCAGTCGGTGCCGGGGTTTAGAATGAGGTCGCCGGTGTATTGCCCCACGCCGGGGAAAGTAACGGTAGGGTTCCAGTTGTTATTGCCGGTCAGTGAGAGGGTGTCGTTGCCTATATGAAAGCGCCATTCAAACTGATCAATATATATGCGTTGGAAACTTTCATTTACAAAAGAGATGGTGTTATTTCCGCAAGAATTGATAACAAATTGCTGATTATTAACTACCTCATCGGATTCCACTTCGGCTACTACCGTAGGGTCGCAACGGGCCACGTTGAACTGAAAGTCGCGAAAAACCTTGCTTAGCAGTATGCCGTTGCGGTATTCCGACACGCAGACGCCCACCACGTATTGTCCCTGTACAATAGGTGTGCCGGTAATTAGTCCGGTGGTAGGATTGATAGAAATCACCGGGCTACCGCCCATAGGCTGGCTGGGCGTATAGGCCGGCGCCACAAAATCGACGGTATTATAAGGAGGCGGACAAGCGGGGTTTGGGTTGGCGCCCCAGCACTGGGTGTAATTGACGGGGTCGAGTGCAGGGCCGCCTCCGAGAAGTGGCGGGCAGAATTCGTAGACTAGCTGGTCTCCTTCTGCATCGGTAGCGGAATGGTCGAAGGCCAGGGGTTCTCCAGCGCAAATCACCGTGGGCGGAAATTCGTCAAATACAGGGCTGCTATTGCAAACCTGCTGGGCGGCGGGTGTTATTTCAATGGTATATGTGGCGCCTGAGTCGCCCGGATCCAGGATATTGTTAATCGTAATATTGCGGCAGCAACGCTGATAAGAGATATGGTAACTCTGGTTCGATTGCGGCAGGTTGAGCGTAAATTGGTAAATGCCTTCTTCCACGCAAACGTTTGGGGGAATAAGGCAGGGGTAATCGGGCGCCTCGATGTTTTCAACGGGCCCCAGAGGCACATTGATGCGAGTGAACCATTCATTTTGGCTTAGGCTATTGCAGGGCGTACCTTGTCCGCAGCGATACACAGCGATAAATGCTTGCGGATCGAAATCGGCGCACATCGTGCAGTTGCAGTCGCGGTAAATTTTTAAAGTAAATTCGTAATTATTGCCGCCCAGGCACTCGTAGGTCATCACCCCGCCGATAATATGCCTGCCGTAGAGGCCGGCACTCATAAATCCAAAGAAAAGTATAAGCGCAAGGCTTTTATTGCGTAGTTTCATAGCACTATTACACGTTCGACAGGCAAAGTAATAAAATTTGCGTAATGAGATTGCAATCTACACAACAAATGAGCGCTTCTTTGGGGTCAGTGGCAAGCTATCAAAGTATTATGCCTTTAAAATGCCACGCTTTATTATTTTTGCAGCGCTTTTTCATTTTCAAACTATCAACAGCAATACAATGCCATATCTTTTCACATCCGAATCAGTTGCCGAAGGGCATCCCGATAAGATTGCCGACCAGATCTCCGATGCGCTGGTTGATAATTTTCTAGCTTTCGACCCCCATTCCAAAGTTGCATGTGAAACGCTGGTCACTACAGGCCAGGTCATCCTCGCCGGTGAAGTCAAATCGAATGTATATCTCGATGTACAGCAAATCGCCCGCGAAGTTATCCGCCGCATTGGTTATACCAAGTCGGATTATATGTTTGATGCCAACTCCTGTGGTATCCTCTCGGCCATCCACGAGCAATCGCCCGATATCAACCGCGGGGTAGAGCGCGCCAATCCGGAAGACCAGGGCGCCGGCGACCAGGGTATGATGTTTGGCTATGCCACCCACGAAACCGATAATTACATGCCGCTGGCCGTCGACCTGGCGCATAAGATACTGATCGAGCTGGCTGCCATCCGCCGGGAAGGAAACCAGATGACTTACCTACGCCCCGATGCCAAGTCGCAGGTCACCATCGAATACCAGGACGACCACACTCCCTCGCGCATCGACACCATCGTAGTATCAACCCAGCACGACGAATTCGACCAGGACGAAGCCATGCTGGCCAAAATCCGCCAGGATGTGATCCAAATCGTTATTCCCAGGTTAAAATCCAGGTTGTCGCCCAATATCCAGCGTTTGTTCAACGACCAGATCATCTACCACGTGAACCCCACCGGCAAATTTGTGATTGGCGGCCCACATGGGGATACCGGACTTACCGGCCGTAAGATCATTGTGGACACATACGGCGGCAAAGGCGCCCACGGCGGCGGCGCTTTCAGCGGCAAAGACCCCTCAAAAGTAGACCGCTCCGGCGCTTATGCCACCCGCCATATTGCTAAAAACCTGGTGGCGGCCGGCGTTTGCAATGAAGTGCTCGTACAGGTGTCTTACGCCATCGGCGTGGCAAAACCCACCAATATCTACGTGAATACATACGGCACTGCTAACGTGGGGCTCAGCGACGGCGACATAGCCAAAAAAGTAACGGAGATCTTCGACATGCGTCCATATGCTATCGAACAACGCCTGAAACTGCGATCTCCGATTTATTCTGAAACAGCAGCATACGGCCACATGGGCCGTCAGCCTGAAATAAAAACCATAACCATGGTAGATGGCGCCGGAAACAAAAAAGAGATGGAGGTAGAAACCTTTACCTGGGAAAAACTGGATTACGTCGATAAGGTAAAAGCTGCTTTCGGTATGGCATAATATGCGCTTTGAAAATATCGTTTTAATCGGGCTTAATCCTTTCATTATGAGAAATTCAACGTATCTTTTTGCGATTTCATGCCTCTTGGGGCTGTCGGCCTGCTCACCCAAAACGGCTCAGCAAGTGCCTCCTCCGCCGCCGCCGCCGCCGTCTGTCTCCACTGTTAAACCTCCTCAGGAGGATGAAACCTTGAGCCCTTGTCCCAAGTTTAGCGACGCCCCCAATAAGGATGAGGCCGAAACCCACTACGTTTTGTACCGCGACTTTCTGAAAGCCAACGACTGGAACCAGGCTTTTGAGTATTGGCAGAAAGTGTATGCCGTAGCCCCCGCTGCTGACGGTCGACGCAATAACGTATACGCCGATGGAATACGGTTTTACGAACATTTTTTGGGGCAAACCCAGGATTCCATCCAACGAGAGGGGTATATCACCAAACTTTTAGAGGTCTACGACGAAAACGACCGTTGTTTTCCCAATACCAGCTACGCCCCCGCGCGTAAAGCCTTCGACCTGTACTACAGCTATCCCCATCGCGCCGGCCGGATGGAGATTTACAATCTGTTTAAGAAGGCTATTGACATAGACGGCGACAAAACCAGCGATTTTGTAATCAATCCGTTTACGGCGCTGCTCGTAGAATTGCATACAGAAAAGAAAATTCCGATGGCAGAAGCCCAGACCTACGCCGCCAAAGTGCGCAGTATAGTGGCATATGGGTTGGCCAACTGCAAGGAAAAAAACTGTGAGCGCTGGCGAACAGTGGAAGGATATGCCCTGGTACGGCTCGAAGATTTTGAAACCGTAAAAGGCTTCTACGATTGCGAATATTACACCAACAAATTCTACGCCGAATTTGAGGAGTCACCCACCGATTGCGATGTAATCCGCAATGTTTACAGTAGCCTTAAATGGGGCGACTGCTCCGAAGCGGACGCAAAATTCCAGAAGGTCATTGCCGCCGGTAATAAAAACTGCGTAGAAGCCGGGCAACTGCAAATGGCCTACAACAAATTGCGCGATGCAGATTACCGGGAAGCTATTGCCTTGTTTGAAAAAGCCGCCGCAGAAGAAAAAGACCGCGCTAAAAAAGGCCAGATCTATGTGATCATCGGGCAAATCTACTACGTGCATCTTAAGAACTTTCAACGCGCGCGCCAATATGCCCAGCAAGCCGCCGATGTAAAACCCAACTGGGGCGAGCCTTATATCCTGATCGGCAGGCTTTATGCCTCCAGCGGTCCGCTCTGCGGCCCTGGCCGGGGCTGGGACAGCCAGATAGTGGTGTGGCCTGCCATTGATATGTGGAACAAAGCCAAACGCGTAGATCCTTCTTCTGCCGCAGAAGCCAATAAATGGATCAACCGCTACAGCCAGTATATGCCTTCCCGCGAAGACGTCTTTTTGCGCAATCTGCAAGTCGGCGCTCCTTTCCGCGTCGGATGCTGGATTCAAGAGGATACGACGATCAGGACGGCGGATTGATGTTCAGTGAACTGTGAACTGTGAACAGAATATAGATGTCAAGAGCTAAGCGCAGCAATGCTGCAAACGACCAGCAAGTATTTATACAAGTAGTACTCATTGCTAGTTTGGTGCTAGGAGTAGCACTCACTATTGTAACTGCAATCCTCACCAAGGCGCTTACGCCGGGGTCTAATTTTGAAAAAGCGCTGCTGACAGGCGGCAATCTTTTTGTTTTCTGGCTTATTGTGACCAGCGCTGTGCGCACCGTAGAGCGATTGCGCCGGGGATTGCCCTGGCGAGCGCTGATCTTTACAGGTATTCTGGTGTCCGTGCTGGGTATTTTATGCCAGCAACTCATCTTTTGGGTCGCGCGCCAATACGAAGCGATTTGGGCCACGACGCCGGGCTTGCGCGTACTCAAATTTTATGCCATGGCCGGGCTTGTTGTTTCCCTGGTAGCGCTTATCCATCTGCGGGTGCGAAGCCGCGCCGAGGCCAGAATTTACGAGGCGCTTGTCATTGCTATTACGGCGGGTTTGTTTTTTTATTTTATGAAATAACCCCATCTACCGCATGTATGAATCGACAATAAAAGCGCTCATTTCCGACGGCGTAGCTACCAAACAAGCGCTACTAGTCGATCAACATATTATTTCGGCAACTGAACAAACTGTGGAAGTATGCGTGGCTACTTATCGCGCCGGCGGCAAAATCCTCTTTTGCGGCAATGGCGGCAGTGCTGCCGACGCCCAGCACCTCGCAGCGGAACTCTCGGGGCGTTTTTACTACGACCGCCCTCCTCTTTACGCCGAAGCGCTGCACGTCAATACCTCGTTTCTCACTGCGGTAGCCAACGACTATAATTTCGAAGCCGTTTATGCCCGCATGGTGCAGGCGGCAGGTAAACCTGGCGATGTTTTGTTTGCCCTTTCTACCTCGGGCAATTCACCCAATGTCGTTGCCGCAGCGCAAGCTGCCTTACAAGCAGGGATGACAGTGGTATCTATGACCGGCGCCTCCGGAGGCCGCCTTCGGGAGTATAGCAGTATTTTGCTAAACGTACCCTCTGCCGATACCCCCCGCATCCAGGAATGCCATATGCTGTTAGGCCATATTATCTGCGAACTAGTCGAAAAGGCTCTTTTTCCGCATCAATAAGCTTCGTATCTTTGTAACAGTTTAGTAGGGTTTAGTGCATGCGCAGTTTAGCGATTGGGTTTAGCTAACCCAATAACCAGTTACGTATATTTATACAAAAAAAAGCAATCATGAGCGAGTTTCAACAAGTTGTAAAAGAAGGCACTGACAAAGTGAAGAAAATATCCAAACGCGTACTCCTACTTATTATCCTGGCCGGCATATTGGGCGGCGCGGGTTACTTGTGGGTATGCAACTGGACGTATAGCGAAGGTACTCGTGCAGGTTATCTGGTGAAAATATCCCGCAAAGGGGTTGTTTTCAAAACCTACGAAGGCCAGCTCAACCTGGGCGGTTTTCAGGTGCCCGGCCAAACCCCCACATTGGGCAGTATTTGGGATTTTTCTGTATTAAAATCAGAGGCCTACCAATCGCTCCAGGAATTCGAAGGCGAACACGTCAAATTGTATTACAAAGAAAAATACAAAAATATGCCCTGGCAGGGCGATACGAAGTATTTTGTTTACAGGGTGGAAGCGGTTAGATGATGTTGTCGGTTGTCGGTTGTCGGTTGTCGGTTATGGGTTATGGGTTATGGGTTCTAAAACTCTTTTTAACCGACAACCGACAACCCACAACCCACAACCCACAACCCATAACCCATAACCCACAACATTATTCCACAATCAACTTCCTCACTACCCTACCCTGTTCCGTTTCAACTTCAACAATATACATTCCAGAAGGAACCTCGATTAGGGGTATGTCGAATTCAGCCGGAGGTCGGGCTTGCTGCCAGATAGCCTGGCCGTATATGTCCAATAGTCGGGCTTTTACAGGTATGGCGCCTGCTAGCTTCACACGGGTAGAAATGCTCGCCGGGTTGGGGATTAGTTGCATCTGAATGCCCTGTGCGTGGAGATTACCTGTGGAATTAGGCTCCAAATCTATTATCGCGCAATAACTGTCGGTGCAGGTACCTGCAAAGTTGCTGATTTCCAGGCAGATCTCGTAAACGCCGGGGGCGTTGTACACATACACCAACGAATCAAAAAAGCCGCCCAGTGTGGTGCCATCGCCCATATCCAATATCCAGCTTTCTGCGTTGAGCGATAGATCGAAAAGGATGATCTGATTGGTACCGGGTATGATTGTATAGGCAAACGAGGCCTCGCAATCTTGAGCTACACAACAGGGGCCCTCCGTCCAGGCCGTAATACCTCCGTAATACAAGGCGTCGCACCAGCTACTATAAGTTATACCGTCGCAGCCGCATACCGGGTCGTAGATGTCAGGACAAGCCACTGTGTTGTCAATCCAGGTAGGATTGTAACATTCGGTAGGGCAAATACCCGGCGTCCAGCTTGTCACGCCGTGAAATATCTGGGCTACGCAGGAATTGGAGTAGGTCACCCCGTCGCAGCCGCATACCGGGTCGTATAGGGTAATGCAGGCGCCCGTCGTATCAATCAGGCTGGGATCGATACACAAGGTCTCAGGCACAACGATAGTATCGCAAAGGGTACCGTGGCAAGCCAGGCCATTGGGAGTAACGGCCTGCACGTTGAGGCAGACGACGTACGAACCGGGCTGACCGAAATTAAGGGTAAAAGACTGCCCCGTACCGGTAGACCCGCTACTGGTGCTCCAAAACAAATCGGTAATCTGCCCGCCGGGAAACTGCGAAGTGCTATTGAAGGTCCACACGGTGAGAGAGCCGCCGGAATTGAACCCCTCGAAATTGATGGCCAGGTTATTGCAAGCGCTGCCGCAAGGTCCCGGCGACCACGACGTAACACCGCCGTAGTTATAAGCCTCACAGCTGTTGCCGTAGGTTACGCCGTCGCAGCCGCATACAGGATCAAAAACGAGAGGACAAGGCGTGTTGGGATTGATCTGAGCTGGATCTACGCACAATGCTGTCACTTCAAAGGCTTTGCAAACGGTACAGGGCATATTGTTGGCGGTTTGTGGGTAAGTTGCGCATAAAACATGCTCGCCAGGTCCGTCAAATGTATAATTAAACTGCGGCCCTGTAAAAACGACGTTGTTATCGAGCGACCACTGAATCAACGTAGGCAGTGGCGGGTCGGTGGGATCCGACTGCAGCCAGGCGTGTACGTTAACACCATTGAGGTCATACACAATATCAAATGGACATTCGTCGGGGCAATCCTGGCCTACCTCTTTGGTGAGGCACGCAGTGGATTCGCAGTATGTGCCATCGAGTAAGTATCCCAAAACCGTCAGACAAATGGTGTAGGCGCCCGGCTGGGCGTAGGTATGCACCGGATTTTGATCAGCGGAAAACGAACCGTCGCCGAAATCCCATTTCCATTGCAAATCATACCCACCGGGAAAAGCAGACTGATCCAGGAAATGGATGCTCAGGCCGTCGGCGGATGTCACAGATCCTGAAAAATCGACCTGTAGCGCACTGCAATCCAGTGGCAGACAGGGGCCCTGCGTCCAGGAGGTAACCCCGCCAAGGGCAACTGCCTCGCAGGGATTGGAGTAGGTCACGCCGTTGCAGCCGCAAACCGGATCGTAAACGGTTGGGCACACCGCATCTGGGTTGATCAGAGAGGGATCAACACATGGGCAAAGCCCTACAACTACCCATTCGCAGACGGTACAGGAAGTAGTACTACCGGGTAAGTTGTATACAGCGCACAAATAGTAGGCGCCCGGCGATGCAAAAGTGTAAGTGATTTGCCCGCCGCTTCCGACAGGTTGGCTATTGCCATTGACATACCAGGTGGTAGGCGGCGGCAAAACCGGTAAAATACTGATCAGTTGCGCATTAACAGTAAGTTCGTTCGTCGTGTAAGTAATCGAAAACGGGCAGTTATTGACCTGCGCGGATAAGTTGGAATTTAATCCAATCACGCCGGCCAATACGAAAGCAAGTAACAGCAATCGGTTCATAATAGATGGGATTAAGGGTACTATATGAAGATGCTGTGAAGATACGAAGTGCTGCTTTTCTGTTGTAAGTTGTAGGTTGTAGGTCTAATTTACAACCTACAACCTACAACAATTACAACGCGAGTACCAAGGAGAGATGTCCACAATGATGCTCCCCGTGCCAGGCATAAAGCTGGATAGCCTCGGCCAGCGTGACCACACGATTTTGATCGGGGTGGTAATAGCCCCGCGTAATGTCGGATTCAGCGAGCGCATATAGTAAAACCACCCACCTGAAGTGGAGTGCTTCTATCAATGGCAGGGAAATTTGGATAGAAGCATAGCTATCTGACAATTCGGCCCAAAGTGCTTCTGGGTAGGGTTTAATCACAGGTTGGTCTTCGGTGAGTGCAAATTTGAAACGGAGATAGGCATTCATATGGCTATCGGCGATATGATGAATAACCTGTCGGGCCGTCCATCCGCCCGGGCGGTAAGGTGTATTCAACTGAATCTCATTGCATCGCCCTGCCAACTCGCTTAATTTGGATGGCAATTCGGCAATGCGGAGAATGCCCTCGCGTGCTGCAAGCAAATCGGTGCGACCATCCCATTCAAAAGGGCCGATGGGATACCTCAAACGATCCATTTCATCCATATGATTTATCTCGTTTTTTTTCGGGAATAGTTTTTCAAATAATCGGGCAATACCAAACCAGGCAAAGCATCTTCGCGTTCCTCGGGGGCGCCGGCGGCATATTGCAGCGGCAAAATACCCGACCAGCAGGGCCAGTTGGCATCTTCTTCTTCGTCTTTAGGTGGGCCGCTGCGCATTTTGGCGGAGGCTTCTTCAATCCGTATGCCTAAAACTGAGGTACGTCGGAGTTCAGCAGCATCAGGATGTCTTACATCATCCCATCTGCCTGCGGCATAATGATTGGTAAATTGAGCCAGCACATTCATCTTCTCTTCCTCATTTTCAACCAAAAATGGTTTTCCAAATATAATCACCGACCGGTAATTAATCGAATGGTGAAAAGCCGATCTCGCCAGCACAATGCCGTCCACCAGCGTAACGCTAATACATAAATCAGCGCCGTGCTCAATACATCGGATCATGTGGCTGCCTACCGAACCATGAATATACAAGGTATTGCCGATACGGCAATAACCTGTAGGCAGCATAAAAGGAAGGCCATCCTGCACATACGCCACATTGCAATAAAGCCCTTCGTCAAGGATTTCGTAGATAAGCTCCAGATCGTACGCCACGCGCTTGGGCAAGCGCGTGGGGGTAGTACGATCGGTAGGTGTCAGTCGGGTCATTTCTTTTTTTTGTGATTTTATACAAATATAAACGTTATCTGGACTACCTTTATAGTCCAATTTTAAAATAACAGCTATACCAGATTGAGTGAACAGTGAACAGTGAACAGTGAACTGTGAACAGATCAGGGAGCAGTTCACAGTTCACAGTTCACAGTTCACTAATATTACAACCATGACCGTAGCCGCCATAATGACACTGGACAAAATCCACGCCGGCATTCCCCTTTACCAGCAGATTGCCAACCACCTCATTTTGCATATACGCAGGGGAACCCTCCCCAAAGGATATCGCTTGCCGGGGTCACGCCAATTGGCGAAGCAATTGGGCGTACAGCGCGGCACTGTCAATGCAGCTTACGACGAATTGGTAATTCAGGGTTGGGTTAAGGCCATGCCCCGAAGCGGTTTTTTTGTACGTAATAATTTGCCGGATGTGTCGCCGCAGCATTGGCGGCAGGAAGACACAGAAGCGCTGCCTTATCCTGAAACGACGGCTTATGGATTACAGCAGATGGACCACCTGCAATTGCCGCTAATCAAGGGGTTGCCTGGGCTTGCCTTCAACGATGGATTTCCTGATCTGCGCCTGGCGCCCGTCCAGGCGCTGGGAAGTCATCTGCGGAGTATCATGCTGAAACCCGTATACCGGCGTCTGCTTTCCTATGGCAATGTAGAAGGCAACGATGCACTACGCGTGGAGTTGTCGCAATATCTCAACGAAACCCGGGGATTGAATACCACTCCGGCTCATATATTCATAACCAGGGGAAGCCAAATGGGTATTTTTCTGCTGGCGCAAACCATACTCCGCCCTGGAGACAACGTCATTGTGGGGCAAACCAATTACCATGTAGCCAACGCCAGTTTTGTTCACGCCGGCGCCAACTTGTTTCGCGTGCCCGTAGACAAGCAGGGCATCGACGTAGACGCCATTGCCCAACTTTGCGCACAACAACCTGTCAGGGCGGTTTACGTCACCTCCCACCACCACTACCCCACTACGGTAACGCTGGGCGCTGACCGTCGCATAAATCTGCTCGCCCTGGCGCGTAAATATGGATTTGCGATCATAGAAGACGATTACCACTACGATTTTCACTATGATTCCAACCCCATTTTGCCGCTGGCCAGCGCCGATACGGACGGGCATGTGGCGTATATCGGTTCCTTCTCCAAATGCATTGCGCCCGCTTTTCGGGTAGGATATATCGTAGCGCCTCCCAATCTCCTGCAAGTCATGGGCAGGCTGCGGCGCATCATCGACAGGCAGGGCGACAGCCTGTTGGAACAAGCGGTTGCCGATTTATTAAAAGAAGGAGAAATACAACGCCATCTGAAAAAAGTGCGCAAAATATACCAGGATCGCCGCGACGCTTTTTGCCGGCAATTACACGACGTATTGGGTGATGCCGTCGTGTTTGATCCTCCTGCGGGCGGACTAGCGGTATGGGCAGGATTCGACCCTGCGATCTCTTTACCCCGGGTTGCCGCACGAGCTTCTAAATCAGGTTTATACGTTTCCGATGGCACTGTGTACAATCCTCCGGGGATAAATCTCAACAGCGCCAGGCTTGGTTTTGCGGCACTTGCGCCAGAGGAAATGAAGCAGGCAATTCAAATATTAAAAGAGAGTTTACAACCATAAACCTGCCGCATAGCCTTTATATTTTTTTAATTTTGAATCATTATCCACATACAATTTACACCAATGAAAAGATCATCCCTATTTATCGCTTTCTGTTTATTACTTGTTTGGCAAGCACAAGCGCAAATGAAGCCGCGCCTTCCAAAGCGGGCAGACGGCACACGCCGGCAAGTAGAGCAGATAACTCTCAACCCTATCAAACCAGGCATTCCTACAGTGGCCGATCCGTTTGCGCCTGCTTTTGTGCCTAAAGCGCAATCCTTTACAGCTACCACCAGCCAATTGCAAAATGCGGTGGTAACCCGCGACCCCGCCACAGGGCTACCGGTAAGCATAATAGGCGCTATCGACTACCAGCCCCTGCCGGGCGAGGGTCGCTCTGAAGCGCTTGCACATTGCTACGGTTACCTCGAAACCATAAAGACACAGCTTAAATTGTCAGCTCCGGCGCAGGAATTTACGGCTACATCTGCCACTACCGACGAATTGGGGATTACGCACGTGCGCTTGCAGCAAGTAGCGAAGGGCATTCCTGTGTATGGTAGTGAAATCGTACTGCATATCAAAGACGGCAAAGTTTATATGATGAATGGCCGTTATCAGCCTACCCCTCAATTAACCAGCTTCCAAGCCGTATTAGGGCAACAGCAGGCGCTGGATTTAGCCTTAGCCGACGTGGCCAAATACACCAAAGTCAAATCTTTGTCAGAGGCCGAATTGGCATTATTGGACGGACCTCAAACCCATGTCCAACTGGTGGTATATCCCCAACAGCGCAAGCCCTTACTGGCCTGGGCCATCACGCTGCGCCCCAACCTGACTTCGCGCTGGACGTATATAGTAGATGCGCACACCGGCGACATTCTTCAGCACTTTGACAACGTATGCAAAGTGCACGGCACGCATGCGGCAAGCGATCATGTCCACGCTGTTCCGCCGCCCGACGGCCCCGCCACGGCCAATGCCAACGACTTGTTTGGCATTAGTCGCACAATCAACACTTACCAAAAAGGCAGTTTGTTCTACCTCATCGACGCCTCCCGCAGCATGTTTAATGCGCCTGCTTCGATATTCCCCGACGAGCCGGTGGGGGTCATCTGGACCATCAACGCACAGAACACCTCGCCTGAAAATAATAACTTTGGCGCAGCCCACATCACCTCTTCGAATAATACCTGGACCAACCCCATCGCGGTCTCTGCCCATTACAACGCCGGCAGGGCTTTTGAATATTTCAAACAAACCTTCAACCGCAACTCTATCAACGGACAGGGCGGCAATATCATTTCGCTGATCAACGTGGCCGATGCCAGCGGTCAGCCGATGGATAACGCCTTCTGGAACGGCGCCGCCATGTTTTACGGAAACGGCAACATTGCTTTTTCCTCTCCGCTGGCAAAATCGCTCGACGTAGCCGGCCACGAAATGTCGCACGGCGTAATTCAAAACACGGCTAACCTCGAATATTATGCAGAGTCGGGCGCCATCAATGAATCCTTCGCCGACGTTTTCGGCGCCATGATCGACCGCGACGACTGGCTCATAGGTGAAAACGTGGTGAATAGCAACGTATACACCTCTGGCGCGCTTCGCAATATGTCGGACCCCCACAACGGCGGCAACAGCCTCAACGACGACGGCTGGCAACCCGCCCATTTTACTGAAAAATATACCGGTACCGCCGACAATGCCGGCGTGCATATCAACAGCGGTATTACCAACAGGGCTTATTATCTATTTGCCGAACAAGTATCCAAAAATACGGCAGAGCAAGTATACTACCGCGCCCTCAGTAATTACCTTACCCGCTCCTCACAGTTTATCGACCTCCGCATTGCCGTCATACAAGCTGCTACCGACTTGCACGGCGCCAATTCTGCGGTAGTCAACGCCGCTATTTCTGCTTTTACTACGGTGGGTATCGGCTCGGGTCAAGGTGGCGATTACCAGGACGACCTGAATGAAAATCCCGGCAACGAGTATATATTGTATACCGATGCTTTCCAGGAGCAACTCTACCTGGTGACGCCCCAGGGGCAAACGGTGGCCTATCCGCTATCTGACATAGGTCCCATCAGCAAACCCAGCGTGACCGACGATGGTACCATAATAGTTTATGTAGACGACGTCCACACCTTGCAAGCTGTGGTCATCGACTGGCAGACGGGCAACGTGAACCAGATCACCGTCAGCTCCGAGCAAATATGGCGCAACGTAGCCATCTCCAAAGACGGCAACAAAATTGCCGCTGTAACCACTGATAACGACAACTTTATATACGTCTACGATTTTATTATCGAAGAATGGGGCGAATTTGAGCTGTATAACCCCACTTATACACAGGGAGTAGAGACCGGCGACGTCGTTTTTGCCGACGTACTGGAATGGGACCACTCAGGCGAATACCTGGCGTACGATGCGTTTAGCGAGATCAACACGACTACCGGCACCATCGAATATTGGGATATCGGCTTTATCCAAGTTTGGGATAACAATGCCGGCTACTTTAGTGACGGCTATATCGAAAAACTCTTTTCCGGCCTGCCCGAAAATACGAGCGTAGCCGATCCCACTTTCTCCAAAAACTCCCCTTACATCATTGCATTCGATTTTTTTGACGAATACGACGACACTTATTTTGTGCTTGCCGCAAATTACGAAACCGGTGATGTGGGCGAGATATTCGAAAATATCGACCTGGGTTATCCCAATTACTCGGTAGACGACACCAAAATGATTTTTGACGCTTACGACAACCAGAACAATAGCGTTATCGGCATCACTTCACTGGCTGCCGACAAAATCACGTCGGTGGGCAATCCCACGATTTTTATCTCTGATACCAACGGCGCCTTCTGGGGTGTTTGGTTTGCCAACGGCGACAGGGTGCTGGTTTCTGACAATGAACCCATCAGCGATGAAACATTGGCTGTTTTCCCCAATCCTGCCATATCAACATTGCACTTCTCATTGGAAGGTACGACAGAAAGCGAGGTATCTGTAAAAGTAAGCGGTATGCTGGGCCGTGTGCTTCAACAAGCTACGATTCCGGTCGGTGCTGATAATACCGCAAGTCTGCAAGTGGGCAATTTGCCTGCAGGACAATACGTGGTGAGTGCGCTGATTAACGGCGCATGGCGCGCGGCACGGGTGGTGGTTCATTAATACCCAAACTGGCGCAGCGAATAATCGTCGTTGCGCCAGTTTTCTTTTACCTTGACGTGTAGCTCGAGGAATACCTTGCGGTCGAGGAATATTTCGATCGCCTTCCTGGCTTCCGTGCCCAGCTTTTTCATCGAGGCACCTCCTTTGCCTATCAGAATGGGCTTTTGCGTTTTTCTATTTACATAAATAACCGCGCTGATACGCGCCAGCGGTTCGCCGCTATTGGTGGTAGCGTCTTTAAAATCTTCCACGGCCACTTCGCAGGAATAGGGAATTTCCTGGTCGTATTGTGTCAGCAGTTTTTCGCGAATAATTTCGGCCACAAAAAAGCGCTCAGGGCGGTCGGTGAGTTGGTCTTTGGGATAATATTCGGGGCCTTCGGGCAGGTATTGTAAAATGCGATGTAGCAAAATATCCGTATTGATGCGTTGCAGGGCGCAAATAGACACCGTCTCCCGGAATGGCAAGCGCTCCTGCCACCAGATGGCCAATTTCTCGAGTTCCTCCGGCGTAGTCAGGTCAATTTTGTTGATCACCAAAAACAGGGGGGCTTCCGCTTGTCGCAATCGCTCGAAAAGAGGATCGTCTTCCGTGTAGCGCTCGGAGGGTTCGGTGACGAACAGCATCACGTCGGCGTCTTCAAATGTGGAAGACACGTAGCGGTTCATGGCTTCGTGCATCTTGTAGCCCGGGTTATCCACGTAGCCGGGCGTATCCGAAAAGACGATCTGGTAGTCGTCGTGGTTTAATATCCCGATAAGCCGGTGGCGCGTGGTTTGCGGCTTATTGGTAATGATAGACATGCGCTCGCCCACCAGGGCGTTTAGCAAAGTGGATTTCCCTACGTTGGGCCTTCCTATGATGTTGACGAAACCGGATTTGTGCATAGTTTGGACTTTACGACTGTAGGACTGTACGACTTTACGACTGTAAAAGTGTAAATCGTACAGTCGTAAAGTCGTACAGTCTTACAGTCAAAATATTACCCTGGCAACCGCAACACCTCCCCTTTCTCCAGCGCCTCCGCCAGGCGAAAAGCATCTATGTCTTCCTCTACGTAAGTTGCGGTATTCATCAGGCAAATTTAGTAATGCCTTCGATTTTCAAGGGTAAATAAATGCATTCGATTATTTTTGTCGCCGGCGTGTGCCGGCAATTTGAATATTTACAACTCCATTCATTATGAAAAAACTATTTCTGGTAGCTTACACAGGTCTAGTCGCTATGGCTATCAACGCCCAACAACTCGCTTTCGACTGGGTTGGCGCCTTCCGGGGCCTTAATTCAGATCTCGGGCACGCAATCAAAATAGATGCACAGGGCAATATGATTACGGTGGGGTCTTTTGAACAAAATGTAGATATGGACCCCGGAACAGCCGGCACGCAAGTACAACAGCTCAACTCAAACGGCGAGTCGGATATCTTCATCTCCAAACTCGACCCCCAGGGAAACTATATTTGGGCGCTACAAATAGGCGGCGCCGGCGAAGATGTCGCCTACGACCTGGTGCTTGACGGGGCTGGGAACAGCTACATCACCGGCGCCTTTCAACAAACCCTCGATTTCGACCCAGGCGCTGACACCCTTGAATTTACGGCCGTTGGCGACTACGACATTTTTGTTGCCAAAATCGACCCGCAAGGCCAGTTGGTATGGGCCAGGCAGGTGGGCTCTCCTGCTGACGACCAGGGCTTTGGTATATGCTTAGATTCGAATGGCCATTTATGGGTGACCGGGCAATTCAGCGGCCTTACCGACTTTGATCCGGGCGATGGAGAATACTGGTCTAATGCACAGGGATTAACCGATATTTTTATACTCAAACTGGACGTTTTCGGGCAATTTCTTTTAGCCCGCACCTTCGGTGGGACAGGCGACGACGCCGGATATGGCATTTGTTCACTTCCCGGACAAGGTATTGCCCTGACCGGCCGTTTTTCAGGGAACGTTGACTTTGATGTTTCGGCGGGCGGATCAATGCTCACATCAGCGGGGCAATTTGACGCCTTTGCCTTTACAATGAGTGATTCGGGTGCAATATTGTGGATCAAACAATTTGGCAGCGCAGGTTGGGATGTAGGCCGTGGCGTAAGCGCCGACGACCAGGGCAACATGTATCTCGTCGGCGAATTCAGCAATACGGTGTCTTTTCACCCGGGGAATACGGACTATACGATCAGCTCCACGGGCGAATACGGTTCGTATATATTCAAGCTGCAACAGGACGGTACGCCCATCTGGCTTCGCAAATTGAGTTCTTTAAATAACAGAGCCGGCGCCGGAAAAATCGAAGTGGGCGCCGATTATAGCGTTTATGTTACCGGTTATGTCTATGGTATTGTAGATTTTGACCCGGGCGCGGGAGAAAGTTTCATCTACGGCTCCTCTTATTACGATATTTTTCTTTTAAAATTAGACGCCGAAGGCCAATATCAATATGCCCGGCGGCACGGATTTACCGGTTTTGACTCGGGAAGAGGACTGGCTGTCGACGAAAACGGCTACGTCTATGTGACGGGGTCTTTTGCCGGCACCGTCTATTTCAATAGTACAATCCCCATTCAATCCGCCAACTTCAGTCTCGACGTTTTTATTCTAAAATTGCAACCTTGTACCCCCACTCAGCAATCATTAGTCCTAAAAACCTGCGGACCGGTTACTATCAACAACCAGACTTATGAACAAACGGGGATGTACACCCAGAAATTTGTTAACGCCAAAGGCTGCGACAGCCTCATATTGATCAACCTAAGCGTATATAATCCGACTTTTCAAACTAACACCGTGGTATCTTGCACGCCTGTGCAATACAACGGCCAACTTTACGAAGAAAACATCACCCTGGTAGAGGTATTGACCGATATGTACGGTTGCGACAGCACGATTACCACCCACATCATCATCAACGGGCCCAGTGCTGAAGTCGGGGTACAGGAAAATACACTTTTTGCCCTGGAAACCGACGCAACATACCAATGGTTGGATTGTGGACAAGGCGACTTAGCTATTCCCGGCGCTACAAACCAGAGTTTTACACCCGAATCAAGCGGAAGCTACGCCGTACAAATTACTTCAGCTAACGGATGCAGCCTACGGTCGGAGTGCATCCCGGTGACTATCACGGATATCAGGCACCCTGAATTAAACTTTGCGATGGTATTATTTCCAAACCCGGGCAGAAATCAGGTGCATATCCGCACTGCAAAAAGCCCGAATAACAGCATACTAACCATTTACGATTTCTTTGGGCGAAAAATCAAACAAATTTCAACAAACCATTCAGCAGATACCATCATCGACACCGGCGGATGGCCGGCGGGATTGTATATTTTTGAAATAAACAGGAATGGTTTGAAAGGGTATGAGAGGTGGATAAAAGGGGAATGAAGCACGGAAAAGACCTGTCTTTTTTTAGCGATTCATTCCGGGTTTTCTTATTATTAGTGCCGCTATACAGCCCAGTGTGCACAAACTACCGGCACTTGCCCTTTACCTCTTTGCCAGCCTGCAAATTACAGACATCTATCGGGTGAAACATTTCGAAATTATACGTATATTGTACACAATTTTAATGACTTATGCCACCAACATTCGATCCTGGCCTTTTCTGGGATGTTAATTTTTCTGACATCGAATGGGAAAAAAATGCCCGTTGGGTGATTGCCAGGGTCTTGTCCCGAGGCAACCTCCCCGATTTTTACGAGCTGGTGCGCTTATATGGACTAGATCGTATCAAAAACGAAATGCTACAAGTTCGTTTTCTTGACAAAAAAACTTTGAGTTTTGTTGCAAGTCTGTTTGATATCCCTAAAGAACAATTCCGATGCTTCAAATTGAATCAGTCCAACCCTCCACTTTCGCCATACTAAAGAGGTTAAGCGCATTGCCCGCACTTTCCCAGTTTCAGTTAGTAGGCGGCACGGCTCTGGCGTTACAAATTGGGCACAGGCAGTCCATTGATCTGGATTTTTTTACACCCAATCTGGATTTTGACGAGAAAGCCATGCTCCGAACTTTACAGGGGTTAGGAGAAACGGCAGTACTTTCTACAGACATAAACTGGTTGGGTGTAAAATTCGAAGGTGTAAAAGTAGATATACTAAAATATCCCTATCCGCTAATTGAAGACTATATCGAGGAGGATGGAATTAAGCTTATTTCTCAAGCTGATATTGCTGCCATGAAGCTTTCAGCAATTTCCGGCCGTGGAGCTAAGAAAGATTTTTTCGACCTCTTTTTCCTTTTACAAACATTTTCATTAGCAGAAATGCTGGAATTATATTCAATGAAATTTGGAATACACGAACATTTTCATGTGATCAGAAGCTTGACGTATTTTGAAGATGCTGAAGAAGAAATAGATCCTGTTATGTTGCAACCGGTTAACTGGCAAGCTGTTAAAAAGAACTTGGAAAGAATAGTTCGGGACTTTTTATTATAGTGTTGCGCGACATTGTTGCGCAAAGTATTTTCAATCATAACACTACCCTGGCAACCTCAGCACCTCCCCCTTCACCAACGCCTCCATAAGTCGGAAAAGCGCTTGCGGGGTGTGCGGCCGCCAATTCACCTCATTAAAGCGTTCGCCGAAATTGACGTAGTACTGCAGGCGGATGTCTTCGAGTTCTTCTTCTACGTGCGGCAGGGTGTTCACCAGACAAATCCAGCCGTCGTCGTCCTTGATGTCGTCGTACCATTCTTCGTAGTAACAATCGTCGGAGCCGTGGAAAATCAACACATTATCACACAACAAAATAAACTTGTAGATGCCACTGTCAACCATGTGGTCAATCACCTCGCGTTTCAGGTACATCACGTCGTTGTACAGGCAATCGTTCCACTCGCCGATCATTTCTATGATGGCGTAGCCCTGGTCGTAATCGGCAAAAAGCACTTTGAGGTAAAGTGTGGCAGAGCCAAATTCATCCCATTGCGGGTGAATGTAGTAGTTGTAAACCTTATTCGAAAAATAAAACTCGCTGTACTCCCTGCCATAAAAGGGAGACTGCTTGTCTTCCGACGCTATATATTGGTCGCGCCACTGAAAATAAGGTTCAAGATCGTGCATAACACCTCCGGGCAATGCCTGTTTTGATTCCCAAAAATACGGCTTATTTTTGTGATACAACAGAAAAACAGGCCATAGGTTTATGCCAGATAACCGCCCATACCGCATTGCCATCACCGGCCCTGAGTCGACCGGCAAAAGTACGCTGGCCCGCAACCTGGCCCGCCGCCTGGGCGCGCCCTGGGTGCCCGAGTTTGCACGGTATTACCTGCCCTTGCTAGACCGCCATTACGAGGAATCCGACCTGATCGACATCCTGCAGGGGCAATTGCGCTGGGAACAAAACCACAGCCAATTTGCCCGCCACCTGCTTTTTTGCGATACCGATCCGTTGGTTATCAAAATCTGGAGCATATACAAATACGGCCGCTGCCACCCCCTCATCGAAGAAACCTGCTACACCCACCGCTACACCCTGCACCTGCTCTGCCAACCCGACCTGCCCTGGGCGCCCGACCCCCTCCGCGAAAACCCCGATGCCAGTGAACGCCAGGAATTGTACGATTTTTATAAAAAAGAATTAATCGCCCTCGACGCACCCTTTGTGGAAATTGGCGGCGACACGCTCCAACGATGTCAAACTGCTTTGTCGGCGATATTTCGGTAAAGACGATTATCTTTGTGTTACATATCTCAATGGGGTGTCTGTGTGCGCCGGTGATGTCCGGGCCGCAGTCTGAGATTATACCCTTTGTTCCCCCGTGGAACAGGAACCTGCCCGGGTAATGCCGGGAAGGGAAAAGTGGTTGTGAGTTATCGGTTGTAAGTTGTAAGTTGTAGGTTGGTACTTTAATAACACTTACAACCTACAACCTACAACATCCATTCCGCCCCATGAATGGTGGATTCGTTCACCATTTAATACCTAGCGCAATGCATAACATGGGTACATGGCTTGTTTTTCTTTTCTTATTGTTTGGGCAATTTCTTGCCGCACAAATTTCATTAACCGGTACTGTCACTGATGAATACGGGGCGCCCCTGGCGGGGGCAAACGTGTGGGTTTCGGATACGCGTTTTGGCGCAGTAGCTGATGATAAAGGCCGTTTTGTATTGTCAGGTCTCGAAATGGGCACTTACAAGCTACAGGCTTCTTATATCGGGTATGAGTCGGCCCAAAAAGAAGTAACCATAGCCGTCGGCGGCCCGGCAACCGTGCAATTTACGCTCATCTCCCGGTCCATCCGCATCGACAACCTGGTAGTCACGGCCACGCGGGCCGGGATAAATACCCCGATGGCCTATTTCAATCTTTCTAAAGAAGTGCTGGAGCGCAATAACCTGGGACAAGATGTACCCTACTTGCTGCAAATGACTCCTTCGGCGGTGGTAACCTCCGATGCCGGCACGGGTATCGGCTATACCGGCATTCGGATACGCGGCACCGACCCCACCCGCATCAACGTAACCATCAACGGCGTGCCGATCAACGACGCCGAATCGCAAAGCATGTACTGGGTGGATTTGCCGGATATCGTCAGCTCCACGCAGGACGTGCAGATACAGCGCGGCGTGGGCTCTTCTACCAACGGCGCCGGGGCTTTTGGGGCTACCATCAACCTCAATACGTCGAGTGTGCAAAAAGAAGCGTATGCCACCCTCAATACCTCCTTTGGATCGTTTAATACATTCAAACGCAACATCCAGTTTGGCAGCGGCTTGCTGCGCAACCGCTTTGCCCTCGACGGCAGGATGTCGCGCGTCACCTCCAACGGTTATATCGACCGGGCAACAGCCGATCTGCAGTCGTATTACTTCTCGGGCGTGTACCTGGCGCCGAAGGCTTCTTTGCGTTTCAACGTATTCTCGGGCCACGAAGTCACCTACCAGGCCTGGAACGGCGTACCCGCCGATTATGTCGACGACCCCGAGCTACGCACCTACAACTCTGCCGGCACAGAAAAACCCGGCGATCCCTACGAAAACGAAGTCGACAACTACCGACAAACGCATTATCAATGGCTGTACAACCAGGAACTGGGCCACCACTGGCGTTTTAATACCACCCTGCACTACACCCGCGGCGAGGGGTATTACGAGCAATACAAAGCGGAAGAGGATTTAGCCGACTACCAACTGCCGGATGTGGTCATCGGCGATTCTACGGTGACGACTACCGACCTGGTGCGCCGGCGCTGGCTCGACAACCATTTTTACGGGCTGGTTTATGCGCTCAACTATGAACCCAATGCCAGATGGCAGACCACCTTGGGCGGTAGTTACAGCATTTACGAAGGCAAACACTTCGGCGAAGTGATATGGGCCCGGACGGCAGGCGTCGGCGAACCCGGCCACCGCTATTACGACAACGACGCGCGGAAAGGCGATTTTAATTTTTATACAAAAACAAACTACCAGCTACTGCCGGCAGTCAATGTGTATGTCGATTTGCAGTACAGATCGGTCAGCTACGATTTTCAGGGCATCAACAACGAACTACAGGTCGTAGACCAGACTGACCAACTGCATTTTTTCAATCCTAAAGCGGGACTGAGCTGTCAGATCAACGAACGGGCTTCAGCTTATGCTTCGTTTGCCGTGGCCAACCGCGAGCCCAACCGCAACGACTACACCGAAAACAGCCCGGCCAACCGTCCCCGCCCGGAGCGACTCTACAACACAGAAATCGGCTACCGCTGGTCGGGCCCCAAAGCCGCCCTGGCCGTCAACGGCTACCATATGTACTATCGCGACCAACTGGCCCTCAACGGCCAGCTCAACGACGTGGGCGAATACAAGCGGGTCAATATCGATCGCTCTTACCGGTTGGGGCTGGAAGTGACCGGCGGCTGGCAAATGACGCCCCAGTTGCGCCTCGACGCCAATGCCACCCTGAGCCGCAACATCGTAGAAGCCTTCACCGAATACGTGGATGTCTACGACGCCGATTTCAACTGGGTATCGCAGCGGGAAGTGAGCTACAATCAGTCCGACCTGGCGTTTTCACCCGCGCTCGTAGCCGGCGGCGAACTGGCTTACTCGCCGTTTGCCGGCAGAAAAGCCGCCCAGCATCACGACCTTCAACTCGCCCTGCTGGCCAAATACATCGGCAAGCAATACCTCGACAACTCCTCCGACGAGCAAAATACGCTGGACGCCTACTTTTTCAGCGACTTTCGCCTGCGCTACCGCCTTCAGCCCCGCTGGATACGCGAATTGGGACTAACGCTGCTGGTGCAAAATATCTTCAACGCCCAAATCGAGACTAATGGTTGGTCGTATCGATATGTACTGGGCGAGCAGACGCTGGTGGATCGGGGGCTGTATCCGCAGGCCGGCACGAATGTGTTGGTGGGCTTGACGGTTGGCATATAGAGGTTTGGCTGGATAACTCAAATATTCGCAGCGGTCGGCAACAACCCTGCGAAAAAATGCTGTTTCTACTTGCGTAAGTTGGAGGAAGTATATTATATTTGTATTAACTTCATAGTCCAAGCAGAAATTTGTATTTCTCCCATTCCAGTGAAAAACGATTTGTATATGTTTGCCTACCCCAAATTTTCCAATCTTTCCTATCCTGTGCTCTCCAGGCAGGTAACAAAGCATGTATTAGAATGGGTGGATAGCCGGCTGGATGATGTGGATATCTAAAGCGGGATTTGACGCATTACTTGCATTAATACAACTTTATAGTGTGCTTATACGCACTAAAGGTGAGGATAATGCATTAAGAGCTTGTTTAAAAATTTGGGTATAGCAAAAAAGTGGTCATCGGCGTATCTTGTAAGTGACCAAACCTATAAGATATGCAACCTCAATTTGAACGGCTGACCGATGACCAATGGAAAGTTATTAAAGTCTTTTTGAACTGGCAACGAAAACGTAGACATGATTTGCGAGAAATATTCAATGCCATAGTT
>Ga0209573_1001088_pt1 | contig 45356 bp, 35 predicted proteins | sample TNRBio252014_DNA_FD_185870 | JGI IMG/M metagenome (GOLD analysis project Ga0209573, IMG submission 185870) | Wastewater treatment Type I Accumulibacter community from EBPR Bioreactor in Madison, WI, USA - TNR Reactor_6/25/2014_ DNA (SPAdes)... | ecosystem: Engineered > Bioreactor > EBPR >...
ACCGACGCCCACCGCCGTGCCGCCCACCAACAGTGGGATACAACCGGTCAACATCGTCGTGGCCAGGGCCGCCACTGCCAGATGGATTCGCCATGCGTTCATAATTGTTCCTCCTCGCCAAACAACCGATGATCCACCAAATCGCACAGACAGTGGATGATCAGAATATGGACCTCCTGAATCCGCGCGGTCGTCGTCGCCGCCGCTCGAATCTCGATATCCTCCTCGCCCAGTTGCCCGGCCATGCGCCCACCGTCGCGGCCCGTCAGCGCCACCGTGGACAGCCCCAACTCCCGCGCGGCGGTCATGGCGGCCAGGACGTTAGGCGAGTTGCCGCTGGTCGAAATCGCCAGCAACACATCGCCGGGACGCCCCAGGGCGCGCACCTGCCGGGCGAAGATCTGTTCGAAGGCGTAATCGTTGGCGATGGAGGTCAGGGTCGAGCTGTCGGTCGTGAGCGCGATGGCGGCTAATCCGGGCCGTTCGATCTCGAAGCGGTTGACCAATTCAGCGGCGAAATGCTGAGCGTCGGCGGCGGACCCGCCGTTGCCGCAGACCAGAATCTTGTAGCCCTGCCGCAGCCGTTCCGCCAGAAGCTCGGCGGCCTGGACGATACCCGGCCCCGTGGTGGCGAGGGTGCGCTGCTTGGCCGCGATGCTGGCGGCGAAGTGCTGTTCGATGCGCGTGAGCGGTTCCATCATGACCATCCGGTAAAGTACGATGAATGGAAAAGCTTAGCGCATTCCCGTTCGATTCAGGCGCTCAATGGCGCATAATCCGCCCCTCCCGCATTCCGCCCATCTTGATGACCATCATGGCTGCTTCCGCTTCCCGCGAATTCCAAGCCGGCGTGCTGGCGCTGGCGCCGCTGCTGGTTGGGGTCATACCCTTTGGCATGATCTACGGCGCGCTGGCCTTAAGTCAGGGGCTGAGTCCGGCGGCGGCGCTGGCCATGTCCAGCATTCTGTTCGCCGGCTCGGCGCAGTTTCTATTCTGTCAGTTGCTCGGCATGGGAGCGCCGGTTACGGTGATGGTGGCCGAAGTGGGCCTGCTCAACCTGCGCCATGCGCTGTACAGCGCCGCTGTGGCTCCACGCATCGCCCATCTGCACCGGCGCTGGAAGCTGGCGCTGGCCTATCTGCTGACCGACGAGGCGTATGCCGTGATTGCCCGGCGGGAGGCGGCGGACGATACGGGACCCTATCGGCACTGGTTCTATCTGGGCGCGGGGCTGGCCCTGTGGGGCGGCTGGCAACTGTCCACCGCCGCCGGCGTGGTGCTGGGCGCGCGGCTGCCGGCGGACTGGCCGCTGGACTTCGCTCTGCCGCTGACCTTCATCGCCATCGTGGTGCCGCTGATCCGCAACCGGACCCTGCTGGCGGTAGCGGCGGTTTCCGGGATCGTGGCGCTGCTGGCTGCCGGGCTGCCGTTCAAGCTGGGCCTGCTGGTAGCGGCGCTGGCCGGGATGGCGGTCGGTTGGCGGCTGGCGGGAGGGGTGCGATGAGCATCTGGCTGGTCATGGCGCTGTGCGGCGCGGTGACTTTTCTCATCCGCCTGTCGTTCATCGCCGCCGAGGGCAGGATCGCGTTCCCGTCCGGCTTCCGCCGCGTGTTGCCGTTCGTGCCGGTCGCCGCCCTGACCGCGCTGGTGATCCCCGAACTGCTGATGCCGCAGGGCACGCTGTGGCTGGCTTGGGACAACGCCCGGTTGATCGCCGGGCTGGCGGCGATTGTGATCGCCGCGACGACCCGCAGCGTGCTGTGGACGCTGGTGGGGGGATTTGTGGTGCTGGGGGTATGGCTGTCATGAACAAGGCGATACAACCACCCGACGCCATCGCCGTGACCATTCTGGAACACTTGGCGGCCATCGAACATACGGAATCGGTGCGCATCCTGTATGCCTGCGAATCCGGCAGCCGCGCCTGGGGCTTCGCCTCGCCGGATAGCGATTACGATGTGCGTTTCATCTATGTCCGCCCCCGCGACTGGTATCTGAGCATCGACCTGGAGCGCCGCCGGGATGTGATCGAACGCCCTATCGAGGGCGTGCTGGATATCAACGGCTGGGATTTACGCAAGGCGTTGCAATTGATGCACAAATCCAACCCGCCGTTGTTCGAGTGGTTGCATTCGCCCCTCGTCTATCAGGCGCAACCGGGGTTTCGGGAGGCGCTGCTGGCCTTGACGCCCGCCTACTACTCCCCGGTCGGCTGCGCCTGGCATTACCTGCACATGGCGCGCGGCAACGACCGGGAGTATCTGCACGGCGAACGGGTGCGGTTGAAGAAATACCTGTACGTGCTGCGTCCGCTGCTGGCGGTGCGCTGGCTGGAAAGTGGGCGGGGCGTTGTACCCATGCCGTTTCGCGATCTGGTGGAAACCCTAGTGCCACCCAGCGAATTGCGCGACGCCATCGAGCACTTGCTGAAGCTCAAGCAGGGCGGCGCGGAACTGGCCTGGGGGCCGCGCATTCCCGCTTTGAGCGACTGGATCGCGGCGGAATTGGCGCGACTGGCGAACGGGCCAGCGGCGCTGGCGCCGGCGACCAAACCGGGTCTGGAACCGCTGAATGCGCTGTTCCGGGAGTGGTTGGAGACCGACGCCATTCCAGCCGTTGCCACTCCCTGAAATCGAGCGACTCCCACCTTTCCTGGCGGGTCAGTTCCCCGAAGTAGCGGCGCGGATTGCCACACATCCAGCAACTACAGGGACAGGGCGTATCGACCGCCTTGGCCAGTGGCTTCGGTTCCTGGGCCAAATCGCGGCCCCAGTGGAACCGGCGAGACTGCTTGAGGCGGGCGACATGATGCCGGCGCAGCGCACGTTTCATCACCACCAACTCCAGTTGGCGTCGTGCCGATGCCAGTCCCGAACATAGGTCTTTCATCGTTCATAACCTCGGATCCACCGGTTCCGATTCCAGCGCCAGCACCCCGAACACGCACTCATGCACCCGGCGTAGCGGCTCGCGGGCGACGAAGCGTTCCAGCGCCTCCAGGCCAAGCGCGAACTCCCGCAACGCCAGCGCCCGCTTGCCGCCCAGCGACCGTTTCCGCAGCCGCGCCAGATGCCGGCCGTCGGTATATTCCGGCCCGTAGATGATACGCAGATACTCCCGGCCCCGGCATTTGACCGCCGGTTGAATATTGCGATGTTCGGGAATGAACGCCAGCGGCTTGATGACGATGCCTTCGCCGCCTTCCTGGGTCAGGCCCAGCCACCAGTCTTCCAGGCTTCGGCAGGCCGCCGCGTCAGCCAAGTCCATCACCCGGCATTCGGTCGCCAGCACCACCGGCGAACCCGCTGCCGCCAGCCGGTGTAATTGTTCCATGTGCCAGGCGTGGGTCTGGTCGGCGTGAACCTTGCCCTCGGAGGCCAGCAGGTGAAACGGCGCCAGCCGGACATCCTCGATGGAGGCGACCGACCAGCAATAGCGCCGATAGGCATCGGTAAACCGCTGGGCGTCGCGCTGCCGCTCGGCGTATTCATCGTGCAGCGTTCCCACTTCGACACCGCGTCCGGCAGCGGCGGCGATGAGATCATGCGCTTCCCGCAGCATCGCCCGGCTGGCCGCGCCGACGGCGGCGTACTGGCGGGTGAGCAGTTCCCGCGCTTTCAGCGACCACGGCATCAACTCGCAGTCCAGCACGAACCAGTCGCTGTCGAACTCCGCCCAAAAGCCCGCCGTGCTCAGCGCCTCGGCCAGCCGTTCCAGCAGTTGCCGCTCCAGGCTGGCGTCGTTGAAAAAGCGCCGGCCGGTCCGGGTGTAGACGATCCCCCGCCCCTCGTTGGCGACGCCGAAGCGGGTGCGGGCCGCCGCCTCGTCCCTGGCGATGACGACCACGGCGCGGGAACCCATGTGCTTTTCCTGGCACACCACCGACTCGATCCCGGCCTGTCGGTAATAGTCCAGCGCCTCGCGGGGATGTTCCAGAAATCCTTCCAGTTCGCTGGTTTCCGCCGGCGACATGGTGGGCGGTAGATAAACCAGCCATTTCGGATGGGCGGCGAAGCGGGTCATCACTTCCAGCGCGGCGGCGGCGTTCTCCGGGCGGACGGTGACCGCATGACCCAGCCGGGGATGCAGGATGTGCTTGCCAGAGAAATCGGCCAGATCGAGCATCTCGTCCATCTGTTGCTGCATGGACAACGCGCCGGTCGGCGCGGGTTCCAGCGGTCGCAGAGGTTCGTAGTAGGTTTTCAGCGCCGGCGTCGTCACCAGTTCCCGCTCCGGGTAGCGCAAGGCGGTCAGGGCGCCGCCGAACACGCAGCCGGTGTCCAGGCAGATGGTATTGTTGAACCATTCGGCGCGCGGCGTCGGGGTGTGGCCGTAGGCGACCACCGCCCGACCGCGATAGTCCGCTGCCCAGTTGTAGCGCACCGGCAGGCCGTACTCATCGGTTTCGCCAGTGGTCTCGCCGTACAGAGCGAATTCCCGCACCTGGCCGGAACCGCGCCCGTGCATCTCCTCGCGCAGGCCCGCGTGGGCGACCACCAGCCGGCCGCCATCGAACACGTAATGGCTGACCAGTCCATCCAGAAACTTCAGCGCCTCGGCGCGGAAAGTCTCCGATTCGCGGCCCAGTTGCTCCAGCGATTCGGCCAGGCCGTGACTGATCTTGACCTGGCGGCCACGCAAGGCTTTGACCAATTTGAGATCGTGATTGCCGACCACGCAGTAGCCATTGCCGCTGTTCACCGCCGCCATCGCCAGCCGCAACACGTCCGGCGTCTGGGGACCGCGATCCACCAGATCGCCGACAAAGACCAGCTTCCGGCCCTGGGGATGCGCGACCCGCCACGTTTCCCCGCCGGTATCGAGTTGATAGCCGAGTTGATCGAGCAACCGGCGCAGTTCATCAAAACAGCCGTGTACGTCGCCGATGATGTCAAAGGGGCCCGCGTCGGTCTTTTTGTTGTTCCACAGCGGCTGCCGCTCGATGCGGACTGCATCTACCTCCTCCACCGAATACAACCGGTGGACGTAGCGGAATCCTTCGCGCTCCAGGCCGCGCTGGGAACGGTGCAGGCTGCCGATCTGATTGCGGATGACGTGCGGACCAAAATCCCGGTCGGGACGGCTGGCGTTGCGGTCCCGGCAGACTCGTTCCGGCAGATCGAACACAATGGCCACCGGCAGGCAGTGATACTCGCGGGCCAGTTGCACCAGCGGCTTGCGATCCTCTGGGCGCACGTTGGTGGCATCCACCACCGCCAGCCGACCACCTTTCAGCCGCTTGCCGGCGATGTAGTGCAGGATGTCGAAGGCGTCCGGCGTGGCCGACTGATCGTTCTCGTCATCAGCCACCATTCCCCGACAATAGTCCGAGGAAATCACCTCGGTAGGCCGAAAGTGGCGGCGAGCGAAGGTGGATTTACCGCAGCCGGAAGCGCCGACCAGCACCACCAGCGACAATTCAGGCAACGTGATTTTCATGCGCCACCTCCCTCCCCCCTCGTGGGGGAGGGTTGGGGTGGGGGAGCCGAAGGGCTGCCCTCACTGCGGACGAATACCGCCATCTGTGTAGGAGCGCCGACGGTGGCATCCACCTCGCCGACCGGGACAAAGCGCACGGCATAACCGAAAGCTGCGGCGACCCGCTGCCCCCAGGACGCAAACTCGGCGCGCGTCCACTCAAAGCGATGATCGGGGTGGCGTAAACGACCAGCGGGCAGAAATTCGTAGTTGACGTTGTATTCGACGTTGGGCGTGGTCACGATCACCAGGCGGGGCCGGGCGCACTGGAACAGCACCCGCTCGAAGGTCGCCAACCGATTCTCGTCGAGATGCTCGATCACCTCGATGACGGTCGCGGCGTCGAACCCTTCGATGCGGGCGTCGCGGTAGGTCAGGCCGCCATGCCACAGTTGGATGCGCTCCCGTAACCGGGGCGGCAAGCGGTCGAGACGCAAGCGGTCGGCGGCGATTTCCAGGGCGCGCGCCGACACATCCAGACCCACCAAGCGGGTAAACCGCCGCTCCTTAATCAAACGCGACAACAATTTACCGTCGCCGCAACCGAGATCAACCACGGTTTCCACCCCGGCGGCTGCCAACTCGGCCATGACCGTCTGGATGCGGGCTTCATTGAGCGACAGCGGCGCTTCCACCGCTACTTCCTCAGCGGTGATGGAGGTCAAATCCGGGGCAGCCACCGCATCGCCGGCAGAATCAGCCTCGTCCGGCGCGGTCTCCGAGGAATCATCCTCAACGATTTCCAGCCGCGCCAGCGCCTCGCGGGCCAGGCTCCATTTGTGGCGCAGATAGCGCCGGGTGATGCGTCCCTTGTCGGGATGGTGGGCCAGCCAGTCCGCGCCATGCCGCAACAGCTTTTCCAATTCGTCCTGCCCGACCCAGTAATGCTTGGCGTTATCGAGCACCGGCAGCAGCACGTACAAATGCGAGAGCAAGTCCTTGACCGTGATCGTGGCCGAGAGGGTGAGCGATACATAGGGACTGTCGCCCCAGTCCGGGAACCGCTCGTCCAGCGGTAGCCGCGCCATTTCCACCTCGTAGCCCAGCGGCTCGAACAGGGCCGGAACCAAATCCTCGTCGCCGCGCGCCGGCGTCACCGGCAGATGCGCGGTCAGCGGCAGCGGTTGCGCCGCCAGTTCGGGCCGGGCGGCGCACCGCCCCGTCAGCGCCGTCGAAAAGACCTGACCGATGGCGACCGACAGAAACGAAGACGCGGCGTAGGGTCGGTCGTTGACATACTGATCCAGCAAGCCGCCGCCTGCTCTGGATTTGCCGCGCACCAGTTCGACCGGATCCACATCCACCAGCAGACAGGCGGTGCAACGCGCTTCGCCCGCTTCGGGATAGAAAACGTGGGCCGCGCCAAAACTCAGGCTGTAGCGTTGCGCCCGGTCGGGATGTTTGTGCAGCAGAAAACCGAGATCGGTAGCGGGAGGCTGGGTGTTGGTGAGCGTGAGCAGCATGGTTCATCCTTTGCAAAACTGGCCGGCGCGCGACCGCCTCTATTCCAAAGACGCGCGATGGAATCCGGGCTATGCCGCCCCCGAAAGCTCGACTTTGTCGTAAATCTCCGCCAGCGCCAGTTCGCAATCAATGGTATCCAGCCGCAGACTGCCCTCCAACCCGTCGCTTTCCGTCAGCACCCAGCCTTGATCCGGTTGCCGCCGGTAGGATTCGACATGCGGGCGATGCTGGGCGATCAGCACGTACTCCGTCAGCGATTCCAGCTTGCGGTAATGCTCGAACTTCCGACCCCGGTCATAGGCTTCGGTCGAATCCGACAACACTTCGATGATGAGGGTCGGATTCAGCAACGTATCCCGTTGGCTATCGTCGAACTGGGCCTGGCCGCAGACCACGATTACATCCGGGTAGGTGAACAGTCCGGTTGGACTGACCTTGATCCGCATGGCGCTGGCGTAGGCTTGACTGGAACGTTTTTTCAGTTGCCGGCCAAGTTCGGAAACAGTGTTGACGACGATGAGGCAATGCGCCTCGTTGACCCTGGGCATGGCAATCATTTCACCGTCGAGATATTCGCTCTTCCATTCAGCGCGGCGCTCAAGCGCAAGATAGTCTTCAGGACTCAAATATAGTTTGGGTTGCCGGGACATGGCGACCCCTCCAAATGATCGTTGGCTGAACCGATTGTGCCACAGGCGGATGGGGGAACCCGCATAATACCCCCTTCCCGGCGCTTTCCCGGAACCACCATGCCCGTCAAACTCTCCAGCCACGCCCGCCTCAAAACCGCCCTGGTCCTGCGCGACGCCCTGAGCGCCGACCTCGGCCTGCCTCTGCCGACCGCCATGCGCCAGCTCGCCACGGTCGAGGATATGCTGGGCGCGCGGGCGGCCTTCGAGGAAGGCGGTTATCTGCTGGCGTTGGCTTCGCTCTGCCACCCTACCGGCGAGCGGCTGACCGCCTTGCACCACGAGCTGCGGGCCGCCTGCCTGAAGGCGCACCTCGCGCCCCGCTACGCCCAATATCTGGCCCTGCTGCTGTTCGCCCACTGGCTGGACGCCCGGTTCAGCGCCCCGACCGCCCTGCTGGCCCGGCTCAACGAGCGGCTCGCCGCCCACCCGCCTTCGGGCGTCGTATTCGAGCCTTTCACCGAGACCGATCTGCAATTCGCGGCGTTCTGGATGGCCACGGCCTCCGGCAAAACCCATATCCTGCACGCCACGCTGGCCCTGCTGGAGTCCCGCCAGCACTGGGATCGCATCCTGTTGATCACCCCTTCCGAGGCGCTCACCCGCCAGCACGCCGAGCAGCTTCGCGGCCTGCGCCAGTGGCCGGTGTTCGCCTATCCGCTGGACGGCGATGCTTCCACCCTGGGCCATCTGCCGCCGGATACGGTGATCGTGCTGGACATCAACAAGCTGGCCGCTGAGAAAAAGGGCGATGGAGTCACGATCCCCACCGAGGTCTTTCAGGATGGCCGCAATCTGGTGTTTGTGGATGAGGGGCACAAGGGCCAGCGAGCCGAAGCCAGCGTTTGGAAAAAGCTGCAACGGGATCTGGCCGGCATCGGTTCCCCCGACCTGCGCTGCCGGGGCCTGCTGATCGAATTTTCCGCCACTTTCGGCCAAGTCGAGGAAGCCGAGCACGCTTTCGACCGCTACGCCAAGTCGGTGCTGTTTGATTACGCCTATGACTGCTTCCACGCCGACCGTTACGGCAAGGACTTCTGGCATCTGCGGCTGGACGGCGGCGGTCCCGTCGGCCCGGTGGTGCAACGGCACACCCTGACGGCGGCGCTGGTTGCGTTCTGGCATCAGCTCACTGCCTTTCGCAGCGCTGCGGGCCAGCGGCATAGCGCGGAGGCGGGACTGCACATCGCGGAACCACTGTGGGTGCTGCTCGGACTGTCGGTCATCGGCGGCAGCGCCAGGAGCGACCTGGAACAGACCAGCGATGTCGTGGAGGTGCTGCGGTTTCTCGACGCCATTCTCCGCCAGCCGGCGGACTGGGCCGCGTGGCTGGGCGAAGGGCTGGCGGTTCCAGCCGGCGGAACCGACTTGTTGCCGCCAGAGGTGCGAACCGCGTTGCACGGCCATGCCGCTGAGCCGTTGGCCGGGCGGATTCTGGCCGAGGTCTTCGGCTGGCGGGCCGGGGATAAACCGGTCCTGCGCCTGCTGAAAGCCGCGCCGGGCGAACTGGGGCTGGGCCTGCTGCGCGGCGATGCAGCGCACTATTTCGGCGTGGTCAACGTCGGCGACGCCAACGGTCTGAAAAAGGCCGCCGAACAGGCCGGCCTGAGCGTGGACGAGGACGCGCTGACGCCCTCGCTGTTCGCCGGTCTGGCGCAGGACCGTTCCGGCGTCAACCTGCTGATCGGCTCGCGCCGCTTCGCCGAGGGCTGGGACAACTACCGGGCGTCTTCGCTGACGCTGCTGCGGCTCGGTCAGGGCGAAGGGGCGCTGATCATTCAGATGTTCGGCCGGGTGGTGCGCTTCGCCGGTCGTCACGGCGACGGCAAGCGCCTGGATTCTCCGCCCCCGGAACTCCGGCCCTTGCAGACGGCGTATGTCTACGGCCTGCGCTCGACCTATCTGGAAATCTTCCTGAATGGCCTGTATGCCAATGGCGTAGTGGAAAACCGGCCACTGGACTGCCCCACCCGGTTGAACCTGCCCGACCCGTCGCCGCTCAAGACCGTGGTCGCCATCGCCCCGCCGCGCCAGGACTTCACGGTTGAGGCCAGCGGTGACGGCTGGCTGGCCGGGATCAACCCGGTCACGCTGGCGCTGGGGGCGAAGGTCACCACCACGACCCTGAGCCGGGCGGGGGTGGATCACGCGCAGGGGGTAGCCGGCCACGACATCACGACCCGGTTTCGGCAACGCTTGCCCCTGCTCGACCGCGACTGGCTGTGGCGGGAACTGGTCGAGTTCAAACGGCTGCGGGGCTGGTGGAATTTCCGCTTCGACCGGGCCGCTATCGAAGCGGCGCTGCGCAGCAACTGCTACCGGATTGTCGGGCTACCCGCCGTGCTGGCGGTCCGCTATCGCCGAGGTTAGGCGTCAAAGACTTTAAGAGCCTGTATAAAAACTAACTCTTTGATCTATATGACCATGAAGCCGGCATCTAGCCGGTTTTTTGCCGATTAAGCCGGCCTCAAGCCAGCTCCGCAGAAAATTTTCCTGAAAAATCAATGAAGAGTTTTTCGACAGGCTCTAAGAATACTGGCAGGAAAACCTGATGTGCTACTTATAGTCTGTAGCATCATAGTCATCAGTCAGAAACAATGCATTTTTCAAAATTGTTCTGACGATGCCGAGGATCCCTAGCTCATCGCTGCGTGCCATTCTTGCTGAGAATGTTCGTGCTTGTCGGAAAGAACTCGGGCTTTCGCAGGAAAAACTGGCTGATCGCTGTGAACTTCACCGTACTTACATTGGTTCTGTGGAGCGTGAAGAGCGAAATGTTTCTTTAAGCACTCTCGAAGTCCTTGCCCAGGCTCTTGGAGTCAGCGTCGTGGAACTGCTGACGCCGAGAGCGAATCATGGCCAATAAGACTCCCTCTGATTATAGGGAATTTATTCAATCTTCCGGAAAAACGATCTACGATCCAATTGAAATTGGTGATACAGATCTGTGGATTCCAACATTGTACCTGGAGTCGCTTCTTAATAGGGGATTATGCGGTAAATTATTAAGGGATTCACAAGGTAGAACATTACCAAATCGTACACGCTCTAAGGTCATAAAATCATATTCCTGCGAAGTATTAGGCTATCCTGTACCAAAGTTCTTTAAGAAAACTAAACCACTTTTTCTTGGTCAGCAGTTTGATACTTACGCCCAAAAGTCGATGAATTTACAAATTTGGAATGAAGAATTATCACTAACGCGAAGGTATGCAATTATCCAAATTTCGGATGATGACGTGATTTTAAAAGTGCGGGTTATTAATGGTCAAGAACTCGCAATTCTCGATACCACAGGCACAATCACTACGAAATATCAGGCTCGCCTCGAAATAAGAAACCACAGGCAAGAATTAATATCAGTTGCTGATACTCTGTCTATTGTCCCTTATGTTCGTACCGGACTTATTTTTGATTCAACCATAAGACCTACCGATGAACCAAAGAGTGGCGAGTTGCTACCTATTGGTGAGATTTTCAATCAGTTATCGCTGCTAGTTGGATACTCATTCCCCGATCCGGGGATGGATCAAGAAAGAAACCGTGGTGCGGCGCTTCATAGTTTGATTTGCAAATGTCTTGGCTATAGTCGTTATGAGGATAATGGCCAGTTCCCAGATATTCGCCATCAACTGCTGGAGGTAAAACTACAAACTTCTCCTACTATTGATCTTGGATTAGTGTTGCCAAGCAGCAATGATCAACTTGATATCCAGAAAATTGGAAGTTACCATCCGCGCCATTGCGACACTCGTTATGCGATTTTCTACGCAATTACAGATGGATTTTTGGTAACTCTGACCCATCTGTTTGTTAGTACAGGTGCGGATTTTTTTACTCGCTTCAGGCGCTTCGAGGGTAACATTACCAATCGAAAAATTCAGATTTCACTACCCCATGACTTCTTTAAATAACAAGGCCAAAAACCCGCCAAATCATCTTATCAAGTTCCTCTGCTAAACAATCAGCCTCACCAGATGGTAGCTTGGCGTATATCTCCTTAGTCAGTGCAATAATAACTTTTGCCTCTTTCCCTTCTGGATCTGGCAGTGGGAACTGCTCTACGTACTGAGTGATAAATCGGCGTCTACCAGCATACAATTTGTTATTGAATCGGTGATCGTAGAAGACCTCAATAAAAGATGAGTTCGCCACAGCAAGCGCCAGCCAAAGCAAGTCCTGTTCACTGTCATTTTCGCATCGTAGCCAATAGCATTCACCGCTAACAATCCCACCATCTGTATCTATCCAAAAAACAGGTTTATCAGAGATATCAGGGAATACCAGTTTTGGCGATGACCATGCAACAGGATCGTGAGGTACCCACAGTTCGTACCATCTACGTCCAGCATCAATGACGTAGGTTCTTGCTTTCAGGATATCCCGATACTGCTCAAGATAGCGTGCTGTTTTGGGGTACAAGGATAAGTCTACTGCGCTTCGGCCATGCTCGGTCACTTCGTGAGGATAGAGGATTTCTTTAGTTTGCTTGGGATTTGATGGCGTGTTGGCCTTAAATCGACGCGCATTATGACGGGTAATAAGAGGGCGTAACAACTCAGGGCGCCCATAAGGCAATTTACTCCAATCGTTTCGTATAAAAACTCTGTCTGCTGTTGACTTAACTCCCACTCGAATCTTACCGATACGGCGAAATGTCCCCCAAGTGTTGGCTTTGACTGTCTCTAGCCATTTATCAATTGATTGGGTGGCAATACGCCAGATACCTTCGATATCGCCACTGTTATCCAAAGTCCCATGTTGGACGCGAAAGCGTCGACCATCAGGTATAGCAACCACTGTATCATTTTTAACAGATAATGCAGAAATTATATCGTTAGAATCTAAAGTTGCTATAGCATCCGTCTCATAAATTGACGTGTAATTAATTCCATCGGTATGGGGATGCCGTGTATCATGGATACCCTGTGCAACGAGTACTGATGGAAGCACTGCTGCGTCAAAAAGCTTAGTATCTCCAAAGTCCCAAACATGCGATATATGGAACCGATACAATAGTTCTCGACGAATGGATTGCCCTGATTTAGTGGTCATAAAACGGTTTGATGTAATTACGCCTGCGACACCATCAATGCTCAAAATTTTAGAGATTCCAAGCAAGAACGGATAGTAAAGGTCTACTCGTCCAGTCAATCCAAAACTTTGAGCAATTTTCTGTGCCTGCTGAGACCCGATGACTTGGGTACGAACGTATGGAGGGTTAGCAATAACAAGATGAAAAGAATCCTGCAATGCACCAGTCGAAAATAAATCACCACAGCCTTGAAGATTCAACACATGATCGAGAAAATCTTTTTTCTCAAAATGCAAACTCAACCCCGGAAAACTCTGTCGAAGGCGCTGTGCTGCAATTAATATAGCATCTGAATCTGTATCGTACCCGATAACCTCTAGCCGCTTTCGAATATTTAAGGGTAATTGGCTAATCAACCCATCCAACAACATGCCGTCTCCAACGGCAGGATCTAGCACACGAATTTTTCCGTATTTAGGAAAATCTACTATCCTGAGCATTTGTCGAGCAACAAATCTTGCAAGAAGTGCTGGCGTATATGTCTTACCGTCAGACTTTTTTCGGTCAACGTCGCTATATCTTGGTGTAGCAGCTATTGTATTGGACATGGATAGTAAGCTATTTGATGTTTATAATTATCATCTTACATGATTGTAGAAGTCAGTAAAAGTCAAAAGACACAAAAAAAGGCTCTTCGTCGATTCTTGTGGAGGCTGTACATATTAGAGTGTCGCTTGTGGAACCTTTAATTTTGATACATCTCTCGGCCCGGCATGACGACCGCCAGTGGCCGCGGGTGCTGCTGATCGAGGGCGGGGCGCATTTTGAGCCGGTGGTGCTGCCGCGTCTCAAGCGGATGGGCGCCGCCTGGGTCTGGAAAAACGGCAAACCGGCTGCCCTGAACGGCCCCGGCCTGTTTCTGCGGGTCCAGACTTTGGAGCAATACGAGGACACGCTGGCCAATCCGGGCAGTTTGGACGACCTTGATGACCGGGGAAGCAGGTTACGGCTTGTCCCCCAGCGGGCAAGTCGCTACCCTGAACCAGTTTTCTTTTTCCCTGGATATCGTCATGTGCGGAATCGTGGGCGCCATCGCCGAACGCAACGTCACTCCCATTCTGCTCGAAGGTCTGCGGCGGCTGGAATACCGCGGTTACGACTCGGCGGGCATCGTCACCCTGGACAGCCGCGATGGGCAATTGCATCGGGTGCGCACGGTCGGCAAGGTTCAGGCGCTGGCCGAGCGCTTGCGACAGGAACCGGTGCGCGGCCCGCTCGGTCTCGCTCATACCCGCTGGGCCACCCACGGTGAACCGTGCGAGCGCAACGCTCACCCGCATGTCAGCAACGACTCGGTGGCGGTGGTGCATAACGGTATCATCGAAAACTATCAGGAACTCAAGGCCGAGTTGATCGCCGTCGGCTACCGCTTCGAGTCCGACACCGATACCGAGGTGATCGCCCACCTGATCGACCAGCAGATGCGTGCAACCGGCGACTTGCTGGCGGCGGTGCAGCAGACCGTCGCGCGTTTGACCGGCGCCTACAGTCTCGGCGTGATCTGCCGCCAGGAGCCGGAGCGCCTGATCGCGGCCCGGGCCGGCAGCCCGCTGGTGCTGGGCATCGGCATCGGCGAGCATTTCATTGCATCGGACGTGTTTGCGCTGGCGCCGGTGACCCAGACCTTCGTGTTCCTGGAGGAAGGCGATCTGGTTGAGGTCCAGCGCGAACGTTTCGCGATTTACGACCGTGGCGGTCAGGTGGTGGAGCGGCCGCTGGCTTATTCGGGCCAGATGGGCGCGGCGGCGGGTAAGAGCGGCTATCGGCATTTCATGCTCAAGGAAATCTTCGAGCAGCCGGCGGTGGTCGCCGAGACCCTGGAGGGCCGGGTCCATCAGGGCCGTTTGCTGGAAGACAGCTTCGGGCCGGAGGCCAACGCGGTGTTCGACCAGACGCAGGGCGTTCACATCGTCGCCTGCGGCACCAGCTATCACGCCGGGCTGGTGGCGCGCTACTGGCTGGAAAATCTGGGCGTGCCCTGCACGGTCGAGGTCGCCAGCGAATACCGTTACCGCCGTGGCGTCACCCCGCCGGGGACGCTGTTCGTCAGCATTTCCCAGTCCGGCGAGACCGCCGATACGCTGGCGGCGCTGCGCGCCGCGAAAGAGCGCGGCTATCTGTCCACCCTCGCGATCTGCAACGTGGCCGAAAGCTCGCTGGTGCGCGAATCGGCATTGATCCTGCTGACCCGCGCCGGACGGGAGATCGGGGTGGCCTCCACCAAGGCGTTCACCACCCAACTGGTAGCGCTGCGACTGCTGACGCTGGCGCTGGGCCGGCGGCATGGCCTGAGCGAGAGCGACGAGGTCGCGCTGGCGCGGGATCTGGAACGGTTGCCCAAGGCGCTGGAGGAAGCGCTGATGCTCGATGGCGCCATCGAACGGCTGGCCGAGCATTTCGCCGAGAAGAACCATGCCCTGTTTCTGGGGCGCGGGCCGCAGTATCCGATTGCGATGGAAGGCGCGCTCAAACTCAAGGAGATTTCCTACATCCACGCTGAGGCCTATCCCGCTGGCGAACTCAAGCACGGGCCATTGGCACTGGTGGATGGGGACATGCCGGTAGTCTGCGTGTTGCCCAAGGACGGGTTATTGGAGAAAGTGTTGTCCAATCTTCAAGAAGTGCGGGCGCGCGGCGGCGTGCTGTTCCTGTTCGCCGACCGCGAGGTGGATACCCATCTGAGCGGCGTCGATACCCACGTGTTGTCGCTGGGCGCGGTGCCCGAGTCCATCGCGCCGATCGTGTTCACCGTGCCGTTGCAACTGCTGGCCTACCACGTCGCAATCCTCAAGGGCACCGACGTGGATCAACCGCGCAATCTGGCCAAGTCGGTGACGGTGGAGTAAGGTACTCCCCCATTTTTCAACTTTCCCAGAACGGCACAGAAAACGAATGGCCTACAAGGGCATCATTCTCGCCGGCGGTTCCGGCACCCGGTTGCATCCGCTGACGCTCACGGTCAGCAAGCAGCTCATGCCGGTGTACGACAAGCCGATGATCTATTACCCGATCGCCACACTGTTGCTGGCGGCGATCCGGGACATTCTCATTATCACCACCCCGCACGACCGGGAGGCGTACCAGACCCTGCTGGGCGATGGGAGTCAGTGGGGCGTCAACTTCCAGTACGCCGTGCAGCCAAGTCCCGATGGACTGGCGCAGGCGTTCATCATCGGCGAACGCTTTATCGGCGCCGATCCGGCCTGCCTGATCCTCGGCGACAATATCTATTATGGGCAGGGCCTGTCGGCGGTGTTGCGGCGGGCTACTGGCCGCGAGCAGGGAGCCACGGTGTTCGGTTATTACGTGCGCGACCCGGAACGCTACGGCGTGGTCAGCTTCGACGCCAACGGCCGGGCGATGGATATCGAGGAAAAGCCCAAGCGGCCAAAGTCCAACTATGCGGTGACCGGCCTGTACTTTTACGACAACGAGGTGGTGAACGTCGCCAAAAATATTCGTCCCTCGGCGCGCGGCGAGTTGGAAATCACCGATGTCAACAAGGTCTATCTGGAGCGTGGCGAACTCAACGTCGAACTGTTGGGGCGCGGCTACGCTTGGCTGGACACCGGCACCCACGAATCGCTGTTGGCGGCGGCTCACTTCGTGCAGGTAGTGGAGCAACGGCAGGGTTTGAAAGTCGCCTGCCCCGAGGAAGTGGCATGGCGGATGGGATTTATCGACGACGCGCAATTGACGCGCTTGGCCGGGCCACTGGCCAAGAGCGGTTACGGTCAATATCTGTTGGAACTGCTGGATCGGAGAATCGCATCGTGAAGGTGATCGAAACCGGCCTGCCCGGCGTGTTGCTGCTGGAGCCGAAAGCATTCGGCGACGCGCGCGGTTTCTTCATGGAAACCTGGCAGGCGGCGCGCTACCGCGAGGCGGGAATGCCCGAACGCTTCGTCCAGGACAACCATTCCCGTTCGCGCCGGGGCGTGTTGCGCGGCCTGCATTATCAACTGGTGCAACCGCAGGGCAAGCTGGTGTGGGTGACGCGCGGCGCGGTGTTCGACGTGGCGGTGGACATCCGCCGGGATTCGCCAAGCTTCGGGCGTTGGTACGGCTGCATGCTGGACGATATCGATCATCGGCAACTCTATATCCCGCCAGGTTTCGCGCACGGGTTCTGCGTGGTGTCGGACGAGGCGGACTTTTTCTACAAATGCACCGACTACTACCATCCCCAGTCGGAGCGCGGCATCGCCTGGGATGACCCGGAGATCGGCATTGATTGGCCGCTGCGGGAGGTTTCGCTGTCGGCCAAGGACCAGCGGAATCCACGGTTGAACGCACAAGTGGCAGAGAACCTGCCGGTTTACGAGGATTCCCCCTCACCCCAACCCCGCTCTCCCGCAAGGGGGGAGGGAAAGCTTTGAACGAGGCTTGATCCCATGCGAATCATCGTCATCGGCGCCCAGGGGCAGGTCGGTTGGGAACTAACCCGACGCGCGGTCGCGCTGGGTCACGACGTGCTGGCCTGGGACTTGGCCGAACTGGACATTACCGACGCTGCCGCCGTGGATCGGGAACTGGCCGCCAGCGGCGGGGATGTCGCGATCAACGCGGCGGCCTACACCGCCGTGGACCGGGCCGAACAGGAACCGGCGCTGGCGTTCGCCGTCAACCGCGACGGCCCCGCGCATCTGGCCGCTGCCTGCGCCCGCTCGAATATCCCGCTGCTGCACATTTCCACCGACTACGTGTACGACGGCGCTAAGATCGATCCCTATGTCGAGGACGATCCGACCACGCCGCTGGGCGTTTACGGCGAGAGCAAGCTGGCGGGCGACGAAGCGGTGGGCCGGTTGCTGCCCCGGCATCTGATCCTGCGGGTGAGCTGGGTATTCGGGATTCACGGCCACAACTTCGTCAAGACCATCCTGCGGCTGGCGCGGGAACGCGAGGAATTGCGGGTGGTCGCCGATCAATACGGCTGTCCGACCTTCGCCGGCGACATCGCCGATACCCTGCTGGATCTGGCAGGGCGCATCGCCGAAATCGACGCCCGCGATGCCTGGGGCGTCTATCACTATTGCGGCGAGCCGGTCACCACCTGGCACGGTTTTGCCAGCGCGATCGTCGAACTGGCCCGCGCCCGCGAATCGCTGCCCGTTAAAACCGTGACGACCATCACCACCACCGATTACCCGACTCCCGCCGCCCGACCCGTCAACTCGGTGCTGGACTGCACCAAGCTGGCCGCCCGGTTCGGCATTCGGCCGCGCCCGTGGCAAGCCGGATTGGAAGCGCTGTTGTCGTCCGGCGCCTGACCCCTGACCCCTGACCCCTGCCTATGTCCGTTGATCTTGGCGAACTACTGGTCGAGCGCCAGAAACTGGCCGAGGCCGACCTGCAACGCGCCCGGCGGGTGCGGGAGGGTACCGGCGAAGGGCTGGATACCCTGCTGGTCAAGCTGGGGCTGGTGTCGGAACGCGACCTGGCCGAGGCGCTGGCCGCGCACTTGAACCTGCCGCTGGTCCGGCCCGGCGACTATCCCGAAACGCCAGCGACCAACGGCGGTGTTTCGCCGCGTTTTCTCAAGGAGTCGCGGGTCATCCCGCTGTTCGAGGACGACCAGGGGCTGACGGTGGCAATGTCCAACCCAACCGACGATTATGTGCTGTCGGCGTTGCGGCTGGCGACCGGCAAGACCATCACCGCGCGCGTGGGTATTCCCTCGGAACTCGATGTGGCGTTCGAACGACTCTATGGCGGCGGCCGTTCGGCGATGGGCCAGATCGTGGACTCCATCGGTCTGGCCGACAATCTGACCGACGAGGAACAGATCCAGCACCTCAAGGATTTGGCCAGCGAGGCGCCGGTGATTCGGCTGGTCAACCTGATGGTCGCCCGGGCGGTGGAATCGCGGGCCTCCGATATTCACATCGAGCCGTTCGAGAACCGGCTGAAGGTTCGCTACCGGGTAGACGGCGTGTTGCGCGAAGTGGAATCGCCGCCCTCGCGGCTGTCGGCGGCGGTGATCTCCCGCATCAAGATCATGGCCAAGCTGAACATCGCCGAGCGGCGGCTGCCGCAGGACGGGCGGATTCAGTTGCGGGCGCAGGGCAAGGAAATCGACCTGCGCGTGTCCACCGTGCCGACCCTGTGGGGCGAAAGCGTGGTGATGCGCATCCTCGACAAGGCCAGCGTGGTGCTGGATTTCGAAGTGCTGGGCTTTGGCCCGCGCACCCTCAAACGCTTTCTGGATATTCTGCATTTGCCGCACGGCATCCTCCTGGTCACCGGCCCGACCGGCAGCGGCAAGACCACCACGCTCTACACCGCCTTGCAGACGCTCAACACTCCGGAACGGAAGATTCTCACCGTCGAAGACCCGGTGGAATATCAGTTGGAAGGCATCAACCAGATTCAGGCCAAGCCGCAGATCAACCTGACCTTCGCCAACGCCCTGCGCTCCATCGTCCGCCAGGACCCGGACGTGATCATGATCGGCGAAATGCGCGATCTGGAAACCGCGGGTATCGCGGTCCAATCCGCGTTGACCGGTCACCTGGTGTTGTCCACCCTGCACACCAACGACTCTGCCGGCAGCATTACCCGCCTGCTCGACATGGGCGTGGACGACTATCTGCTGACCTCGACCATCAGCGGTATCCTGGCGCAGCGGCTGGTGCGGTTGCTCTGCGCGCATTGTCGCCAGTCTTATCCGGCTTTGCCGGAACTGGTCGAGGAAATGCGGCTGCGCCGCTTCAGCGAGGGGCGCGACATCACCTTATATAAGGCCATCGGCTGCGAGCAATGCGGCGGGACCGGCTACCGGGGGCGGGCGGCGATCATGGAATTTCTGGTGATGAGCGATCCGCTGCGCCGATTGGTGCTCAAGCATGCCGACGCCAGCGCTTTGCAAGCCGAAGCGCAGCGCGAGGGGATGGATACCATGTACGAGGACGGCCTGCGCAAGGCGGTCGCCGGGTTGACCACCCTCGAGGAAGTGTTGCGAGTGACCACTCAACAGGAACAGGAGGCGTAAGGTGCCGCGCTATCGCTACGAGGCGGTGGACGCCGCCGGCGAAACGCTGCGCGACGAACTGGACGCCGCGTCGCCGGAAGCGGCCATCGAGCATTTGCGTGATCAGGGCCTGTTGCCCTTGTCGGTCGCCGACGCCAGGGGCGGCTGGTTGCGCGGCGGGTTCGGTCAGCCGCTGTTCAGCAAGCGCCGGTCAATATCGCAAAAATCCATCATTCTCCTAACCCAGCAATTGTCGAGCCTGCTCAACGCCGGCATGCCGCTGGATCGGGCGCTGACCATCCTGCTCGGAGTGGCCGACGACGAGCAGAACAAGGCCCTGCTGGAGCGGGTTCAGGAGAAAGTGCGCGGTGGGTCGTCGCTGGCCGACGCCCTCGAAGCCCAAGGCGTGTTCTCGCGTTTCTATCTGAACATGATCCGCGCCGGCGAGGCAGGCGGCGCGCTGGAAGCGGTGCTGAAGCGGCTGACCGAGTTTCTGGAGCGATCACGGGCCCTGCGGGAAACGGTGACTTCGGCATTGATCTACCCGATCATCCTGCTGACGGTGGCGGCGCTGTCGGTCATCATCCTGCTGACCTTCGTGGTGCCGCAGTTCCAGCGTCTGTTCGCCGATGCTGGCCGGGCGCTGCCGCTGGCGACCCAGATCGTCATCGCCGTCGGCGACGGATTTCGGCATTACTGGTGGGTTGGATTAATCCTGATCGTGTTGCTGGTCGCCGGGATGCGCCAGCAGTTGACCCAGCCGGACAGCCGCGCCCGCTGGGACCGCTGGTTTCTGCGCCTGCCGCTATTCGGCGACCTGATCGCCAAGGTGGAAACCGCGCGGCTGTCGCGCACGCTGGGAACCCTGCTCGGCAATGGCGTGTCCTTGCTGAACGCCCTGACCATCGTCCGCGAGACCTTGACCAACCAAGTCTTGGCGACGGCGCTGGGCGAGGTCGCCGAACATGTCAAGACCGGCCGGGGCCTGGCCGATCCGTTGCTGGAATCCGGCGACTTTCCCAAGCTGGCGGTGCAGATGATCCGGGTCGGCGAGGAAACCGGCCAGTTGCAGGAGATGCTGCTGCAAGTGGCCGATACCTACGACGGCGAGGTGCAGACCGCCGTCAAACGGATGCTGATGCTGCTGGAGCCGGCCCTGATACTGGGACTGGGCGTGATCATCGCCGGTATCATCATGTCGATCCTGGTGGCGATCCTCAGCCTGAACGAACTGGCGTTTTGAAAGTGGTTAGTGGTTAGTGACTGTCCACTGTCCACTGCCTTTTTACGAGACCGAATTGATGAAACGAAATAGTCTCCGCCGCTCGCGCGGCTTCACCCTGATCGAACTGCTGGTGGTGCTGGTCATTCTCGGCCTGCTGGCTGGCCTGGTCGGGCCACAGGTGATGAAGTATTTGGGCGGCGCCAACACCAAGACCGCCAAGCTGCAAATCGAGGATTTTAGCACTGCGCTGGATGCCTTCCGGCTGGACATGGGCCGCTATCCCACCAGCGCCGAGGGTCTGGCGGCGCTGGTCGTGCAGCCGTCGGGCGCGACCCGCTGGAATGGTCCCTACCTGCGCAAGAATGTCATCCCCAAGGATCCCTGGGGCCACGATTATCAATATCGCTCTCCGGGCCAGCACGGCGGTGCTTTCGATCTCTACTCGCTCGGCGCCGACAACGCCGAGGGCGGCGACGGTGAGAATCAGGATGTGGTGAGCTGGCTGTAAGCGCCAGGTGGACGTAGCGGTGACCGCGCGGGGGCAGCGGGGGTTCACCCTGCTGGAAATCCTGGTCGCGCTGGTGATTGGCGTGCTGCTGGTGACGCTGGTTCCGCCACTGCTGTCGGGCATGAGCGGCGCCACCGAACTGCGCGGCGCGGCCCGGCAACTGGCCGCCGGTCTGCGCGGCGCCCGCAACGAGGCGATCACCCGCCAGCACGAGGCGGTATTGACGCTCGATCTGGAGCAGCATCGTTTCGGCGTGACCGGCGATCCGCGCGCGATCAAGCTGCCGGATAGCGTGGCGCTCAAGCTCTACACCGCCCAATCGGAGTTGATCGACGGCGCGACCGGCAACATCCGCTTCTTTCCCGATGGCAGTTCCACCGGCGGCCATATCACCGTCAGCGGTCCGAAGCTGGCTTACCAAGTGAACGTGGATTGGCTGACGGGCGCCATCGCCATCGTCGAGCAGGAAGCACGGCCTTGATGAGTTTGTTCATTCCCATTCCAGAATCTCCATTCTCCTCCTTGGCTAAGGAGGGGTGGCGCGCAGCGCCGGGGTGGTTCGAAGCCATGGTTACCCGGCAATGAATCGGGCGATGAAGAACCAGCGCGGCTTTTCCCTGTTGGAGGTGTTGGTGGCTTTCGCCATTCTCGGCGTCTCGCTCGGCGTGCTGTTGCAAGTCTTCGCCACCGGGTTGCGCAATGCGGGCATGGCGGACGACTACACTCGGGCGACGCTGTACGCCGAATCGATTTTGGTCGCCTACGGCCGTGAGACGCCGCTTGGCGAAGGCGTGCGCGAAGGCCCGATCAACGACCGGTTTTCCTGGCGCGGCACGGTAAGCGCCTACGCCGAGGACATGCCGGACCCCGAGAAAACCCGGATGCAGGCTTATCGCGTCAGCGTCGAGGTGTTCTGGCGCGGTCTGATGCAAACCCGCTCGGTGATGCTGGAAACCGTGCGGCTGGCGCCGCTCGAACCGCCGGGAGGGCGCTGATGGCCGCCATGCGCGACTCGCATCGCGAACAGGCCGGTTTTACCCTTCTTGAGTTGGTGGTCGCCATCACCCTGATGGGATTGGTGCTGGTGGTGCTGTACGGCGGCTTGCGACTGGGACTGAACGCCTGGGACAGCGGCGAGGCGCGCGCCGAGGCCACCAACCGGCTGCGCTTGGCGGAAGAGTTTTTGCGCCGCCAGTTGGCTCGGTCCATGACCGTTTACTGGACCAACGACCGGCAGGAAAGAGTCGTGGTGTTCGCTGGTGAAGCAAGCCATATCGAGTTTGTGGCGCCGATGTTGGCTCAGTTGGGACAGGGGGGGTTGTATCGAGTGCGGATCGAGGCGGGCGATGGCCGGTTGTGGATTCGCTGGCGGCCGTATCTGCCCGCTGATCCGAAGGCTGGCGAGGAACGGGAAACCGTGTTGCTGGAAGGGGTCTCTGGCATCGAATGGGCCTACTTCGGTTCCGAGCGCGACGACGATCCCCGCCCGCAATGGCGTTCCCAGTGGGAAAGTCCGGCGCGGCGGCCGTTGTTGGTGCGTCTGAATTTGACCCTGCAAGATCAGTCCTGGCCCGATCTGGTGGTGGCCTTGAGCGAGGGGCCGCCGTGACGGGCGCCACCCGGCTCGGGAAATATCGAACCGACCAGCGCGGCATGGTGCTGGTCATCGTGTTGTGGATCGTGGCTCTGCTAGCGATGATGGCCGGCGGTTTCGCCTACTCGATGCGGGTCGAGACCCGGCTGGCGACCAGCGCGGTCGAGCGGGCGCAAGCCCGGGTCCTGGCCGAGGCGGGGGTGGCGTATGGTCTGGCGTGGCAACTGGATCCGGAGGCCCAGAAGCAGTGGCCGCCGAATGGCGATCCGCGCGAATGGGCGTTTGGCGGCGGGCGGTTACGAATTGAGGTGACGAATGCCAGCGGCCTGGTGAATCTAAACAATGCCGGACCCGAACTGCTCAAGGCGCTGCTGGCGGGGGCGGGCGTGGATGCCGGGGATCAGGATCGCTTGGCGGACGCCATTCAGGACTGGCGGGACCCCGATGATCAATCGATGCCCCATGGCGCGGAAAGCGCCGACTATCGCGCCGCAGGCTGGCCCAAGCCAAAGAATGCCAATTTTGAAAGCGTCGAGGAACTGGGGCAGGTTCTGGGCATGACCCGGGAATTGCAAGAGCGTTTGGCCAGCGCGATAACCGTATTTTCCTATGAATCCACCGTGAATCCGGAATTGGCCCCCGCCCGGGTCCTGCGCGCCTTGGGGCTGGACGAACGAACGGTGGCCGATTACGTTGAGGCGCGCGCCCGCGCCGCCGCCGATGGATCGCCCGCGCCGCCCTTGCCGTCGAGCGAGGGCTCGTCCTTTTTCTTCGGGGGGCGCTCCAGCGTTTATCATATAAGGGTCGTGGCGGAAACCGACGCTGGAACGGCGGCGATCCTGGAAGCGGTGTTCGACGCGCAGGGCGGGATGAGCGGGCCGGGCGCGTTTGGAGGGGGGGGCGCGTTTGCTGGGCGAGGTCCGCGGCTGCTGGCTTGGCGCGAGGGGCGGTAAAGCGGAATCGTTTTCCATTCTCGGGGATGGTAGGGGTTTTTAACTGGAGTGTTTGTCGCTGGTGTTATCGCTTTCGCAGGTTTTGAAAATCAATCCGCGCTTGAACTGGAGCGCGGCTTGGCGCTGGTGGCGGGAAGGTTTGCTGGCGTGGTTGCCCGTTGGCGTTCGCCGTTGGCTGGCGGGGTCGGCGCGGCGACTGGTGCTTGCGGTGGAGGACGATGCCTGCGTGCTGGCGCGCGAGGAAGCTGGTCGTACCCAGGAGCTGGAACGGCTGGATCGGTCGGCGCCCGACTGGAAGGCGATAGCGGACTGGTTTCGAACCGAGCGTCCCCGGCAGTGGGTGCTGCGCGTTCCCGCCAGCCAGGCGCTGACGCGCGTGCTCACCCTGCCTTTGGTTGCCGAGAAGAACCTGCGCCAAGTGGCGGGGTTCGAGATGGACCGGCTGACGCCGTTTGCCGCCGCCCAGGTTTATTACGACGCGGCCGTATTGGAGCGCCAGCCCGAATCGCGTCGCCTGCGGGTCGAACTCACCGTCCTGCCGCGCACCGCCGTGGAGCCGGTGCTGGCCCATTTGCGGCAACAGGGCTTGCCGCCGGATGCGCTGGAGGTGGCGGGTGATCGTCCCCACCTCAATTTGCTGCCGCCGGAGCAACGTCCCCATCGCGGACTTTGGGACCGGCGCTGGCGCGCGGCCGTGGTCGTCGTTAGTCTGATGCTGGTCTTGGCGGCCGTGGCGCTGCCTATCTGGCAGCAGCGCGCGCTGGTGCTCGAAGCAATAGCCAGGGTTGATCAAGCCCAAAAGACGGCGCATCAGGCGTTGGCCTTGCGCGATCAACTCGACAAGACCTTGGAATCCTCCCGGATGTTGGCTCGAAAGAAACAGTCCGTTCCCGCCCGGGTGGATCTGCTGCGGGAGTTGACCGTGATTCTGCCCGACGATACTTGGTTGGAGCGGTTGCAGATCAAGGGAGATAGCGTGCAACTCATCGGTCAGTCGGGAAAGGCGTCGGCGCTGGTCGGGATCGTGGAAGCCTCGAACTGGTTCAACGGCGCGGGTTTTACCTCGCCAGTGACGACCGATCCTCGAACTGGCAAGGAGCGCTTCGTGCTGAACGCCCGCATCGGACGAGAGCCGTGATGGACACCATGACTGGATCGAGTCGGGGCCATCGCCTGGCGGCCTTGTTGCTGTTGCTGCTCGTGGGCGGCGCGCTGGTTCTGGTGGTGGATCAGGCGCTGGTCGGTCGTTATCGCTATTACCGAGACTCGCTGGAACAACAGCAGGAACGGTTGGCGCAACTGGAGCGGATCGCCACGACCCAGGAGCCGGTACGGCAGTTGATCGCCAAGGTTCAGCAAGATCGCAACGTGACCGCCCAATATTTACCGCAATCCGTCCCGGCGTTGGCAGCCGCCGAATTGCAACAGCGGCTCAAGGCCCTGATCGAGGCCGCCGGCGGAACCCTGCAAAGCATTCAGGCCCTGCCGCCCGTCGAGGAAGCCGGCGCGGTGAAAGTCACGATCGGCGCGGTGATGAACGGCGACGTCGGCGGTTTGCAAAAGGTGTTGTACGATCTCGAATCGCAGACCCCCTTGCTGTTCGTGGATAATCTGGAAGTATCGGCGCGGATGAATCGCCCGCGCCTGCCCAACGGCCGCTACGCAACCTATACCCGGATACAATTGAACGCGCAGTTCGAGGTCTCGGGTTACCTGCGCAAAGAGGGTGGCTAGATGCCCGCCAAGACGGTCGGTTTGCTGTTGTGGCTGGCGCTGGGCGGGCTGGCGGCCCTGACCTTGCTTTGGCGGATCGGGCATCCGCCGCAACCGCCGGCCGTTCGCGCGGCGCCGCCCCCGGAATTGCCGGCGGCGCCGGCGCTGGAACCGTTTGGTTTGTCGCCGCCGGGTCAGTACAGCGAGGTGGCGATTCGCCCGTTGTTTATCGCCGAGCGTCGGCCCGAACCGCCGCCACCGCCCGATGAGACGCCACCGGAAAAGCCGCCAACGGGACCCGAGCAGAAATTCATGCTGTTCGGAGTGATGATCATGCCTGGAACCCAGGCAGCCCTGCTGCGGCCGGAAGCACCGAACGCCAAGACGGCGCGGGTCGGGGTAGGGGAAATGATCGGGGAATGGCGCCTGGACGCGGTTTTGCCGGATCGGGTCGTATTGCGCAAGGGCGAGACGACCCAGGAGCTGCCGTTGACGCGGCCTCGCAAGCCCGGCAAGCCCGGCAAGCCGCGCGCGCGACGAGCGGATGCCCAACAACCGGGGCAGCAGGACGTAGTCCCACCAACCCAGGCGCCGGCGCCACCCGCCAGAGCGCCGATTGGACCGGGGGGTATGCCGGTTGCGCCACAACCCGATGCGTTGACGCCGCCGGGTGCTCCCGCGCCGCCGCAATAGAATGTCAAAGGCTGATCCATATCATGAGCAAAAGATGCTTTCCTTGCCCAACCGGCGTATTGCTGGCCGTGCTGCTGCTGAGCGCGTGCGCGGCCACGCCGCCCGACCAGGGCGCCCCGGATGTTCCGCTGCCTAGTGGATCGCCGCGATTGACCGCAAAACCGCTGCCTTCGCCAGAATCGACGAGGGCTGGCATGGACCTGACTCCGGCGCCCAAGGCTCCGATGATTTTTCCGGGCACCGGCAATTTCATCGACAAGAAGGCTGCGACCAAGCCGACGCCCGCGCCCCGAACCGCGCCCGGCGAGGTGACCCTCAATTTCGATGGCGCCGATATTCGCGATGTGGTCAAGATCATTTTCGATACGCTCAAGGAAAATTACACGGTCGATCCCCAGGTGCAGGGCGAGATCACGGTGCAGACCAGCCGACCGTTGGCGCGAGATCAATTGTTGCCCACGCTGGAGACCTTGCTGCGGATGAACCAAGCGGCGCTGGTGCGCGAAGGCGGTTTTTACAAGATTGTGCCGGTGGCCGGTGCGGTTCGGCGGGGTGGTTTGGCGCCGCGACCGGGAGGTGGCGGGGTGGGGTACGGGGTGCGGATTATCTCCCTGAACTACATCAGCGCCGTCGAGATGCAAGCGATCATCGCGCCCTTCGTGCCCGAGGGCGGAGTGCTCCGGGCGGATGTCGCCCGCAACCTGCTGATCGTGGCCGGCACCCCGCAGGAGTTGGCCAGCGTCCAGAGTACGATCGACACCTTCGACGTAAACTGGCTCAAGGGCATGTCCATCGGCATGTTCCGGCTGCGCAACGTGGACAGCCAGACCGTGGCCGGCGAATTGAATCAGTTGCTGGGCGAGGGTTCTGGAACGCCGATCGCCGGCTTGCTCCGGTTCGTGCCGCTCGGCAAGCTGAACGCCGTGCTGGTGATCACGCCACAGGTGGAGTACCTCAAGCAGGTGGCGACCTGGATCGAGCGGCTGGACGGCATCGGCGGCGAGCGGCTGTACGTGTATGCGGTACAGCATAGCCGCGCCGACTACATGGCCGAACTGCTCAACGGTCTGTTCAACCTGGGCGGCGGCGGCGCGGCCCGCGGTGGCGAGCTGGCGCCGGGACTAAAGTCGGGGCAGGTGTCCGGGGGGGCGACGACGACCAGTGGATTATCGGGTAGTTCAGGGTTGGGCGGAAGCAGCTCGGGGTTGGGCGGAAGCAGTTCGGGGCTGGGTGGGAGCAGTTCGGGGCTGGGTGGGAGCAGTTCGGGCTCGTCCTCCCTGTCGGGCGGTTCGACGGGGTCGGGCTTAGGGTCTTCCCGCGGAACGCTTTCCGGCGGCTCCGCTTCGTCCCTGGGCGGTCGCGCCGGTGGCCGTTCCGGTGGCGCGGGCGGCGGTGGGGTCGGGACCATGGGCTCCGGTGGACCCAGCGTCGGCATGGAAGAGGTCCGCATCGTGGCCGATCCCGATAACAATTCGCTGTTGATCTGGGCCACCAGCCAGAATTACGAACGGATCATCAGCACCTTGGAAAAAATGGACGTCCCGCCCCGACAGGTGCTGATCGAGGCGACCATCGCCGAGGTGTCCTTGACCGGCAGTCTGAAATATGGGGTGCAGTGGTTTTTCAACAATAGAGTCGGCAACGGCTACACCGGGAACGGCTCGCTGGGTCTTCCCACCGACCTGACGCTGACGGACGTGCTCTCCGACATCCCGGCCGGTCAGTTCTCCTACGCCATCACCGATGGCGCCGGGGTGGTCAAGGCGCTGCTCAACGCGCTGGCCAGCGATTCCAAGGTCAAGGTGTTGTCCTCGCCACAGGTGATGGTATTGGACAACCAGCAGGCCTCGATTCGGGTGGGTACCCAAACGCCGGTTCCCGCCCCGCAAACCATCTATGGGGGCAGCACCATCACTACCGGCGGCGCGGATTACAAGGACACCGGCGTGCTGTTGGAGGTATTGCCGCGGGTCAACTCCGGCGGCATGGTGAATATGGAGATCAAGCAGGAGGTCGTTGAGCCAGGGGCGTTGGTCGACGTCAGCCAGACGGGATCGGTGGCCAACAAGCAGCGGGCGTTCCTGCAGCGCAACGTCACCAGCAAGGTGGTGGTCAAGAGCGGCCAGACCCTGGTGCTGGGCGGCCTGATCCGCGACAACCGCACCGATGGGCAGAGCGGCTTCCCAATTCTCTACAAGATTCCGGTGCTGGGAGCCTTGTTCGGCAACACCGAGGAACAAGTGGACCGCACCGAACTGATCGTGCTGATCACCCCCCGGGTGGTGCAGGGCAGCGAGGAGGCCAGCCAAGTGACCGAGGAGATCAAGCGCAAGATGCAACAGATCGCGCCACTGGTGACGCCCGCCGGTTGATGGGGCGGATTTTGGGGAGGTGACGAGCGATTAGGAGTCTTGTTGTTTTTTTGGTATCGGTTGTTGCATGGTTGACAAGATGGTTTGCTACACTTATAGTCTATGCCCAATAGGGGTTTGTGGTGGCAAAGACTACGGAGTTGTTGTATTTTTGTCATCGTCTGTTGTTTGGTTGACTTGCAGAGGTTTTCAACGTACAGTTGATGCTGTTGTTGAGACTTCTCTTGGATAATGCTACTCCCTTGCTACTTGTTAAGGAGCCTCAAGATGGTGCGTGAATTCAAAAAGATTGGCGCCGCCGCCGCGGTGGCGGGCGCCCTGCTGGCCTCGGGCAGCAGCTATGCGACCGTGCAGTTGTCGGAGCCTGGCGATGCGATTTTAGTGCCGTATGTGGTTTGCAACCCGGCGAGCAACAACCAGAATACCTTGGTCGGTCTGATCACCTTCGCCAAGGAGCGGCTGGGTTTGTATGCGAACGGCGTTTATTATCCGGCTCCCTGGAGCTTGGCGACGTTCACAGTGGGCGGCTTGGTTCCTTCGACTCCCGGATCGGCTTCCCTGCCGGCGCGGAAGACGGGGGCTGGCCCTTACACCAAATCCATCCACTGGTACTTCTATGACACCAAGAGCGTTCACCGGTTGGATGGCGTGATTCCGGCCACCGACAACGACTTTGTCCGGTTCGACTGGTGCAGCACCATCAGGGCGACGGGGCAGACGACGCTCAATGGCGTGAACGGGTATATGATCTTCACCTCCGACGAGGTGGATCGCGCGCTAGATTTGACCTCCTCGTCCGCTGTCCCAACCTTCGCGCTGTATGGCCATGCCTATCAGATCCAAGGCAACTGGCAATCGCAGGCGTTTATCCCGATCCTGCCAAACCCGATCTGGTCGATCAATCCCGATTTCAGCGTCAACGCGAACAACTTGGCCAAGCGCGCCGGTTATCCCGCGTTTACCCGGTTGTTGAGCGGCACCGATTTCACCCATTTGCGGGATACCAACGCCCTGCGGCGCGATGTTTACATGCGCTACTTCCTGGACCCGGCGCTGGCCACCGAAAACCGGATGGTGTTCTGGTTCAACTTCAACGCGGGTACTTATAACGCGGCTCAGGCGCAGGCCCTCGGCTATAGCAACACCGCCAGCTTGTCGCAAAGCCGCTTCAGCGCCGGCGAGACCTACGACAGCGAGCAGGTTTACAAGAACTCGTTCTCGTGGGATTTCCCCGACGAGTTGAACATTGTGACCAGCACGCCGTCGGCCCCCGCGTTCCCGGGCATGCTCCACAGCGAGGTGGAAGCTTATTCCGGGAGGACGGTGGTCAACACCGGTATCGTCCGTTTTGGTATCCCCGAGGCGTTGGCGATTTCGGCTAGCCCGGCGGGCGTGAACTCCAACATTCCGTTCGTTTCTTCCGGCGTGTCCTTCAACATGCTGGGCTTGGGCGCGAGCGGCGCCAACAGTGTCCAGTTGCAGACCGAGATGTCCACTCAGGGTCCCGCCTACTAAGATTCGCTGCTAACCATGGTTAGCTGTTGATCTGGGCTGTTGCCTGAAAAACGGCGCCTTGCGACAAGGCGCCGTTTCTTTTTATTCCCGAAAGGAAAAGATTCGTCGTGCGTCAAGGCTGACCGAAAACGCGATAAGGTCGCTGCTGGCTGGAGAAGAGTGAGATGACGAGCAATTTCGGCTACCGCAGGGTTGGCGCGGTACTCGGTTCCGTGGCATTGGGATGGATGATGTTTCTGGCGCGGCCATCGTTGGCTGAGGACGCGGTCAACGTCGCGTCGCGGCCGTTACCGGTCGAAGGGGGTATCTTCGCGGTGGTCGCCGACGATGTGGACCGTGATGGCCGTGTCGATCTGGTGACAACCAATCGGGGTCGGTCGACCGCGCAAATCCTGTATCAGAAGGCGCCGCGCCAATTCGAGGCGGGACCCGCCGCCAAGGTGCTGGGGTTTCATGCCAACGAATTCGCTCGCCTGCCTGGCGCGGAACCTCGCTATGTCCTGAGCGCCGAAGGCCAGGGCGTGCTAAAAATGTTGCTGCCGGACGGGAAAGGAAGCTTGAAGGAAGGCGCGACTTACCCTTTCGACGGACCCTACGCGGTGACGGCATTCTCCTGGCCGGATTGGGGGATATCGCTGGCCGTGGCGCCCTATCAGGGCGAAACCCTGACCGTGCTGCGGAATTTCCAGCCGGATACCGCCCGGGTGGAAACGGCATACGGTTTGGCGGTGCCAAGACAGAGCGTTCCCGGCGTGGTGACCGTCGCCGATGTGGACGGTGATGGTATCGCCGAACTGCTGTACACCACCCGGCGTTCGCGCGCGCTCTGGCGGGTCGATTACCCGAAAGATGGCAAGCTGCCCGAGCCGACCCTCGTGTGGACCGCGCCGACCGGTGCACCCCGCCATTTGGCGGTGGCCGATCTGAACGGCGATAGTGCCGCGGATATTCTGTTGCCGTTGGAATCGGAACGCCGAATAGCAACCTTGCTGAACGATGGTAAGGGCCATTTTACGTCGGGTCCGGAATTGACCGTTCCCAGTTCCGCATGGGGACCGGCCCGACTGGCCATCGCCGAGGATCGGGATGGCGCTTTGTTGCTGGTCGCCGATACCGAACAGTCGTTGATGTTTTATCGAATCAGGAAAGGGAATCCGTTCCGATACGATACGGTCGAATTACCCAATGACGCCAGCCTGAGTCAGTTGATGCTTCGAGATATCGATGGCGATGGCGAGCTCGATGTGGTGATGGTTCTGAACGTCGTCGAGAATTCCCTGCGCATTCTTTATGGCCCGCTTTGGAAAGCACTGGCGAACAAGCTTCATGTCGTCGCCGATTCGGCATTGGCGGCCGCGGCGCTGAAAGGCGAGATCAAAATCCAGGACGATCCCTCCCGAGTGGTCGCCAAGGTCGGTGATCAGGCCATCACGGTCGGTGAGGTGCGCCAGTTTGTCATGGAGTCCGGGACCGGTCACTCCCTGCAAAGCTTGAGTGGTCAGATTGAGATTTTGCGGAAGATCATCGAGGAGACTCTGCTGAAAAAAGCGGTGGAGCAAGAGCTTGGAGCCGCCGGGCCATTGACGTTTGAGCAGTTTTCATCCGGCCTGAAAGGTTTGGAGGAAAAGCATTTCCCCTTGCCAGAAGCGCCCGATGCGGTGGTGCTGCGCGCGTACTACGAGACCAATCGGGAGGAATACGGCATTCCGGAAATGGTCCAGTTGGTTCAGATCCAATTCCGCGATGATCGGGATCAGGCGGGTGATCCCACTGCCCGGCAGCGCGCCGAACAGGCACTGCGGCGGTTGGATGCGGGCGAGAAATTCGATCAGGTCGCCGCTGAATTGTCCGAAAGCCCGCGCGCGCGCAGTACGGGGCCAGAACGGGGATTCGTGGCGCGCAACGCTGAACCCTGGCTGCGGGACGCTCTGCGCGGCCTGCAAACCGGCCAGCGAACCGGCATCGTGGAATCGCCCGTGGGCTACGAGATTCTGTTGATACGCGACTGGCGGGCGCCGGTATTTGCGGAGTTCGACGCGGTTCGGGCCAAAGTGTCGGATCGATGGCGGTCGGAGCAACAGCAGCAGGCCCGTAGCCGCTATCTAAAAACGCTGGCCGAGCAATTTGGCGTGACGGTGACGGAGAAGGAGTTGGAAAATGCGAACCCAGCCAAGCAGTAAGGGGATCGCCCGATTTGGAAAACGGGCGTTGATGGCGTCGGTCGTGGCGCTGGTCGTGCTGAGTGACGCAGTGATCGCTGGGGAGTCGCTTGAACAGCGGGTCCAGCGTTATTGGACCGCGCGCTCCATCAACGACGTGCATACAGTTTACGGTTTGGAATCCGCGGCCCGGCCCGGCGGGTGGTTGACCCCCGATAAACATCAACAGTTGGGGGGATTGCCGGTGCGGGAAATCAAGGTCGTGGAAACCCGGATCGATGGCGACAAGGCTACGGTCACGCTTCAGGGCCAGGTGGCCGTGGGTACGCTCGGTTGGATGCCGCAAACCCTCACCGAGGACTGGGTGCTGATCGAGGGGGAGTGGTACCACCAGACTCCCCAGCGTTGAACGGTCGCTGAACCGTCATGGCCCATAGCGATTCCATCGAACTGCAATCTCTGCTGGAGCGGGCTGGCGGACTGACCGAGGCAGGCCATCATGGCGAGGCCGCCGAACTGTATTCGGATCTCTGTCGGAACCATCCGGAGAACATTGATGCCTGGATCGGGTTGGCGGTCGCCTTGTTGCGTCAACAACGCTTTCTGGAATGTGTCGAGGCGGCGGCGAGCGCGTTGGCCTTGGATTCGTCCCAACCACGCCCGTACCTGATCGCGGCCGCAGCGTTGACCCATATGGGTCGGCATGACAACGCCTTGCGGGCGGTCGACGCCGCGCTGGCGTTAACGCCGGACGATCCCAAAGCACTCAACAGCAAGGCGAGCGTGTTGTTGAATCTGGGACGTTTCGCCGAGGCGTTGCCGTTGTTGGAACGGGCGTTGCGAATCGAGCCAACCAATTCGCTTGCGAGTCTTAATCGGGGAATTGTCCTATATCGCCTGGACCAACCTCGGGCGGCGCTGGATGTCTTCGATCAACTGCTGGCGATCGAACCCCGGCATTCCGATGCGCTGATCAATCGGAGTTCGGTGTTGGTCGCCCTCAAACGCCCCGAGGAAGCCCTACAAGCCGCCGATGCCGCGTTAGGCGTTCGGCCGGATTCGGTGATGGCTCTGTTGAATCGAACGGCGGCGTTGCTGCGCTTGCGGCGGCCGCGCGAGGCGCTGGCGACTGCGGATCGGTTGCTGCAACTCGATTCTGGTCATCTCAAGGGATTGATTAACAGAGCCTTGGCCTTGCTGACGCTGGGAGATTTTCCGGAAGCGCTCGCGACCACGCGGAACGCGCTGGCCCGTGATGCCGCCAATCCCGACGCCTTGGAGTTGAAGATGCAAGCCCTGCTGGGCCTGCGACGCTACGCCGACGTGATAGCCGAAGGGCAGGCCGCTTTGATCCAGTATCCTGGTCGCCCGGCGCTACAGCTCGGCTTGGCGAGAGCCTTGATCGGGTTGAAACGCCTTGCCGAAGCGGAAACGCGCGTGGACGCGGTGCTGGCGTCCGACGCCAACCTGCCCGAGGCGGTAGTGCTCAAGGCCGAGATTCTGCTGGGCCGCCATCCATGGGAAGCCGCATGGGCCTGGATCGAGCGAGCCCTTGCCGCGGACCCCGATCAGGCGCCATTATGGACGGCGCAAGCGGCGCTTCTCCTGACCAAGGAACGTTATGCCGAAGCATGGGCAGCGGTCGAACGCGCCTTGGCGCTGGAACCGGAACACGTCCAGGCGACCATCAACGGCATCGCGGCGCTTAACGGGTTGCACCGTTTCGCCGAGGCGCTGGCGATAGCGGATAGCCTGCTGGATCGTGGCGTGCGGGATTGGCAAGTGGAAGCCAATCGGGGCGGGGCGCTGGCGGGACTGGAACGCTTTGAAGAGGCGCGGCAGGCGTTTGCGACCGCCCGCGCGTTGGATGAAGAAGCATTTCTGGCGTTCAGGCAGCGCCATCAGGTGGATGGAGCGCCGCCGGACACCCTGACGCCCGAGTTGGATCCCCGAGCGGAATACCTCGCGTTCACGCTGGGCCGGCTGATGGAGCATTGTGGCTGGGAACAATACGATGCCGTCGTCGAGCGCGCGATAGCGCTGATCCAGCAGTGCCTCGTCGAAGGAAAGCCGGCGCCGCTACCCCCTTTCAAAGCGATCTTTTTGCCGTTCGCGCCCGAATTGACGGCGGCTATCGCGCGCAGCCATGGCCAATTCCTCGCGTCCGGCATGGCGGCGGCGCGGCAGAAACTGGAATGGGTTGATCCGAAGCCAGCCGTGGAACGGCTCCGTATCGGGTATGTATCGGCGGATTTTCGCAATCACCCGACTGCGCATCTGATCGGCGGTTTGTTCCAACTGCATAATCGCCAGCGCTTCGAGATTTGCATTTACGCCTTGGGTAAGGATGATGGTAGCGCCTATTACCAGCGAATCAGGGCCAACGCGGATCGTTTCACGGATTTGGCCGGGATGAGCAACGCCGAAGCCGCCACCCGAATCAACGCCGATGGCGTTCATGTGTTGATCGATTTGATGGGATACACGGCTTGCGCCCGCCCGGAAATTTTCGCCCTGCGGCCTGCCCCCGTGCAAGCCAGCTATTTGGGTTATCCGGGCAGCCTGGGGGCGCCGTTCATCCCTTACATCATCGCCGATCCGGTGGTTTTGCCGGAGGAACTTTGGCCCTGCTTCACCGAGCAGCCGGTCTATCTGCCGGAATGCTATCAGGTCAATGATCGGGGGCAGGAGATCGCCGAAACCGGCGTTCGGCGAGTCGATCAGGATTTACCGGAGCAGGGTTTCGTCTTCTGCGGGTTCAACCAAATCCAGAAGCTCGAACCGGTCATGTTTGCGGTCTGGATGCGTATTCTGGATCGGACGCCAGGCTCGACGCTGTGGCTGTACGCCAATGATCGGGAAGCGCGGGAACGGCTGCGCGCGGCCGCCGCCGCGCACGGCATGAGCGGTGAACGGCTGATTTTCGCCGAGTACTTGCCCAAGCCCCGACATTTGGGGCGTCACCGGCTGGCCGATCTGTTTCTCGACACCCGCCTCTGCAATGCCCACACCACCGCCAGCGACGCCCTATGGGCCGGGTTGCCGGTGCTGACCTGTATCGGCGAGACTTTCCCGGCCCGAGTGGCCGCCAGCCTGCTGCACGCGGTCGGCATGCCAGAACTGATTACGCACTCGTTGGAAGAATACGAGGAGTTGGCGGTGCGACTGGCGACCCAGCCGGACGAACTGGCGGCGCTGCGGGAAAAACTGGCCTACAATCGCCTCCGAACGCCACTGTTCGATACCGAGCGCTTCGCCCGGCATCTTGAGCGTGCGTATGAGATGATGTGGGAGCGCCATGTCCAAGGGTTGCCACCCGCGCCCCTGCGGGTCGCGCCGCTGCCGAGTACAACCTGATTCGATGCCTTTCGTGGATTTCAAAGCGGATATCGGAAGAGGTGGTTTGCTGTGCCAAGCTCTGCGCCAATCCTGGTTGCAGCGCCCACTGTTTCTCAAGTTGCTGCTGCGCGATTTCGCCGAGCGCTACCGCGGTTCCTATTTGGGCGTGCTGTGGTCCTTCGTGCTCCCATTGTTGTCGCTGCTGGTGTTCACGTTCTTCTTCGGCGTGATCTTCAGGATGCGCTGGGCGGGTCTTGCCAGCGACTCGTTAAGCGATCTGGCGCTGGTTTTGTTCATCGGCATGGCGCTCTACAACTTTTTTGCTGAGTGCCTCGGTCGCGCTCCCGGACTTGTTCTGGCGCACCAGAACTACGTCAAAAACGTCGTTTTTCCCTTGGAGATGTTACCGGCGGTGATGGTGGCGTCCGCCCTGCTGACGCTGATTGCCACGCTGCTGGTGATCCTGCTGCTGCAAGTGGTTTGGGGATCGGGCTTGGCGTGGACGGTGTTGTTTCTGCCGGTGGTCGTGTTACCGCTGGTACTGTTCGTGCTGGGACTGGGCTGGTTCCTGGCGGCGCTGGGTGTGTACATCCGCGATATCCAGCAGTTGATCGTGCCGCTGGTGCAACTGATGATGTTCCTCAGTCCGGTATTTTATCCGATCAGCGCATTGCCCGAATCCATGCGGCCCTGGCTGCAACTCAATCCGCTGGCGGTGGTCATCGAACAGACCCGGGCAATCATTTTGTTCGGCCAGCCGCCGGCCTGGATTCCCTACCTGTTGTGTCTCGTCCTGGGGTTGGCGACGGCGCTGCTGGGCGCCGGGTGGTTTGCCCGCACCCGCAAGGGGTTCGCCGATGTCCTCTAAAGCCGTTGCTGTTCCACCAACCCCAGTGGGTGCGGTTATCGAGGCAGGGAAAATCGGCAAGTGCTATCACATCTACGAACGGCCGCAGGATCGCCTGAAACAGATGCTGTGGCGCGGCCGTCGCCGCTTTTACCGCGAATTCTGGGCCTTGCGGGACGTGTCCTTCACCGTCCAGCGCGGCGAGACGGTGGGGGTGATCGGTCGCAACGGTTCCGGCAAGTCCACGCTGCTCAAATTGCTATGCGGCACGCTGGCGCCGACCATGGGAACACTGGCGGTGCGGGGCCGGGTGGCGGCGTTGCTGGAACTGGGCACCGGCTTCAACCCGGAATTCACCGGTCGCGAAAACGTCCATCTCAACGCCGCGATCCTCGGTCTCGACGATGCGGAAATCGAACACTATCTGCCGGAGATTCTGGCGTTCGCCGACATCGGCGAATTCATCGATCAGCCGGTCAAGACTTATTCCAGCGGCATGGCGGTGCGACTGGCCTTCGCCGTCGCCGCCCACGTCCGCGCCGATATTCTGGTGATTGACGAGGCGCTGGCGGTGGGGGACGCGTTCTTCGTGCAAAAGTGCATGCGGTTTCTCCGCGGATTCCAGGAACGGGGCACCCTGTTCTTTGTTAGCCATGATACCGGCGCGGTGATCAATTTGTGCGACCGGGTGCTGTGGCTGGATCATGGTCGATTGCACGCGGCCGGACCCGCCAAGGAGATCTGCGAGCATTACCTGGCGACCCTGCGCGCAAGTCGGGCAGCCGCCACTCTATCGCCCTCGACGCGAGCAATAATGGATCAGCCGGCCTTGCCCACCCCCAGCCAGCGCGCCGCTGCCGGACCAGTGGATCAGCGGCTGGCGGTTCTTAACCAAACCCGGTTCCGTAATGATCTGGAATTATTTGAGTTTCGTCTTAAGGTGGCCGGTCATGTAACTGGCGCGGTCCGCGTTGAGGACGTTTATTTTGAAGATGAGCAGGGTCAGCTTTTGCGCTGGATGGTCGGTGGCGAATTGATCACCTTGGTCGTGGATGCCTTGGTGTTGTCGGGTATCGACAATCCGATTATCGGGTTTTTCATCAAGGACCGGCTTGGCCAGAATTTGTTCGGCGATAATACCTATCTGACCTATGCCGCCGATCATCGGCCGGTGGCAGCCGGCCAGCATTTAATTGCACGATTTAACTTTCGTATGCCGGTGCTTCCGGTCGGTGATTACGCAGTGGATATCGCGGTAGCCTCGGGCACCCAGCGGGAACACCTTCACCACTGCTGGTGCAGCGATGCGCTGATTTTCAAATCTCATGCCAGCAGCGCGCACCAAGGGTTGGTGGGTATGCCGATGCTGAATATCGAACTGAGCATCGCCTCTGATAGTGCTCCGGAACCTGTCCAGGGGCAGATTTCATGATTGCCGACATTAAATCGGATGGACGCATCGGGCTTCGCCAGTTCGCGGTTCCCGTATTGTGCTATCACAGTTGGGCCGTGGGTGGCGACTATGAGTTGGATAATCATCTGGCGCTGGAAAGCGATTTGAAAACGCTTGCCGAGCGGGGCTATCGTGTGATTTCGCTTCCCGTCCTGGTCGAGGTATTGCGCGGAGAGAGATCGCCTAGCCCGCTCGCTGGAGAAAAGCTCGTTGGACTTAGTTTTGACGATGGCTGGGATTATGACTACTGCGATATCGAGGATGGGCGCGGTGGTCGTGCGATCAGTATTCACTCCATCTTGAGGCAGAGCCAGCAATGTCTACCCCAGTTTGACGAGGGGCCAAGGGGGGTTTCGTTCGTGATCGCTTCGCCGGAAGCGCGCGCCCTGCTTGATCGCTCCTGTGGAGCCGGGCTCGACCACTGGCGTGATGCTTGGTGGGCGCCGTGCGCGGCTGAGGGTGTGCTGGGTATCGCCAATCATAGCTGGGACCACGTTCATGACACTTTGCCGGTGGTCCGCCAACGCGCCAACCAAAAAGGCTCCTTTTTCGAAATTGATTCTTTTGAGGACGCTGAAGGGCAGATCGCGGATGCGCAGCGCTACATCGATCAGAAAACGCATGGCCGGGCATTGTCCTTGTTCGGCTATCCTTATGGTCATGTTTCGGCCTACCTGCGCGATGTTTACTTCCCCGATCATGGCGCGCGGCTTGGCATTCGCGCGGCTTTTAGCACGGGTGGAACATCGGTAAGACTCAATACTCCGATATGGGATATTCCGCGTTTTGTCTGTGGCGAACACTGGAAAACAAAAAGTGATTTTTCGGCTTTGCTCGATACAGTGGAAAAAGGCGAGCGATGAATGGCTTTTTGATTTTGGAATTTCGCTTTTTTTGTAAAGAGAGCCCATGTTACCCAACTTTCTGATTATCGGCGCGCAAAAATGCGGCACCACTTGGCTCCATCATCATTTGGCGACTCATCCAAGGCTTTTTCTACCGGCGGGCAAGGATGATGAGTTCTTTTCCTACCAACCGGTAGGGCCGTTGGCGCATTACGAGCAGAAATTCGCGGCGGCGCCGGAGGGTGTGATCTGTGGCGATAGCTGCGCCAGTTATCTGTGGTCGCCGCATCCCGATGATCGCCAACCCGAGCACTTCAATCCGACCATTCCGGCGACGGTGCGCGATACCCTGGGCACCGATTGTCGCCTGATCGTCTTGCTCAAGGATCCGGTCGTCAGAACCTTGTCGGGCTATCTACACCACATCGCCCACGGTAGCCTCAGCCCCAACAGTACAGTGTTTGATGCGCCACTCCAGCTAGGGTTGATCGCGCTGAGTCGGTATGGCTGGCATTTGCGCCATTGGCTCGCCACCTTTCCCGCCGAACAGTTATTAGTCGTTCCCGATCCCGGCAGCACCGATCCCCGGAAATTACTGGCGCGAGTGACCGTATTTTTGGGCATCGCCAGCGACCACTCCTTTATTGACGCGGAGCAAGTCATCTATGAGGGCCTGCGCCGACGTCTGGATGGGAGTGGGCTGTGGGTCACCGTGGGTCAGCATCGTCTGGAGTCGTTGGAAATGATCCAGCGTCCGTGTCCCATTGTCGAACGCGAGAGCGCCACCGAGGCACGGCTGGTTGATCCGGCCGAGATCGACCAACTCCGCGCCATGTTGCGGGCCGATACGAGCGACTTTGCCGCACTGACCGAAACCTACGGCTGGACTGACCCAGCGTTCGATTGTTGGCGGTCCTGGCCGGGCCGTCACTGACTAACCAGACATCGGGTGATGCGAATGAACAACCTCGTATCGGTTATTATTCCTCTTTACAATCACGAGAAATTCATCGAAGCAGCCATTGAAAGCGTCATTAGTCAGACTGTTTCTGCTGGCGAAATCATAGTTGTTAATGATGGTTCAACCGATGGCTCCGATACCCTAATGCGACATTTATGTCAGCGGTATCCCCAAATAAAATATTTTTTCCAGACCAACCAGGGTGCTCATGCGGCAATTAACGCGGCAATCGCAAAATCGGCATGCGAGTATGTTGCAATCCTGAATAGTGATGATCTGTATCACCCGAAAAGACTGGAGGTTTGCCTTGAACGCGCCCTATCCGATCCGAGCGTGGATATGATTGCAACCGCTATCCAAGGCATCGATGAGGAAGGAAAACCAATAGAACTGGTTTGGTGCGATTATTACAAATCGAGGTATAAGGAAAAAAATGATCTGTTCTTGGCGCTAGTCGATGGTAATTTTTTGTTTACGACATCAAATATTTTTATTAAGAAAAGCGTGTTCGATAGAATAGGAACCTTTGCTCGTTTTCGCTATGCGCATGATTTGGATTTTTTTTTACGCTTGATTACTCATAACAGAAATATAATTATTTTTGACGAACCGCTATTGATGTATAGAATCCATGGTTCTAATACAATCAACGAGAATCACCGTAAGGTTTTTTTAGAACGCGATGCTATTGTGGCGTTTCATATGTATTCGAGAATCATGGATGACGAATTGATCGATCTTAGGCAAGAAAATCTAGCTGAACTTATTAGATGTTTAGTTAATGCGGGAAGGTTGGAAACTGTTCTGTATTACTTTTTCTATTATTTGCGGAATCAGTGTAAAACTACTGATGCTTATCTTTTAGATAAGGATTTCCTGGATCCTGATTTTTACTCAATCGAAAAAGATCCACCAGATTCCTTTATCAGGCTCCAGAGAAATTCCATGCTTCAACAAAACCTGGAATCCCCGGAATCCCATACAATTATAGAGAAAATTACTGAAACTGAATTTCAGCGGATCGGACAGATTGCTGTAATAAAAATTGGAGAAAAACTGAAGCGCTATCCATTTTTATCCACTATTTGTGTTAACACGATGCGTAGTGCATGGAAACTGTATCATTATTTTGTGTCAGAAGGAATGAAACGCCGTTTTTTCAATTTGATCTCCATGCGTGTAAAAAATAATGCATCGGTTATTTTTATCAGCCATGACGCGGGCAGAACCGGCGCGCCGATCGTACTGCTTGACTTGCTGCGCTGGATTAAAAAACATACTTCTTTGAATTTTAAAATAATCTTAAGAGGGGGAGGCGAACTTTCCGGGGAATTCATGGCACTGGGGCCAACCTTAACTCGCTCGGAGTTTGATGCTGGTTTGTGGAAAGAGAAACTGCGTGATTTTATTAGTGATTCTAAAATAAAACTGATTTACTCCAATACGGCGGTCAACGGCGATGTAATCGATGACCTGAAATCGGTTATCGATGAGCCAGATATGGCGGTAATATCAACCATACATGAACTGGAGCATAGCATTCAACGTTTTGCACCAGGCGAATTATTTATCCTAGTAAAAAAGCATACGAATTTATTTATTGCTGTTTCTAATGCGGTTAAAGCTAATCTTGAGATTAATCATGCTATTTCTCGAGAGAAAATCAGAGTTATTCACTCTTTTGTACCTGTTGCTGAGATAACTAGAAAAGTGTCCATGGATTCTTCTTCTATCCGTCAAGAGTTAAATATTGACACGGGTATGTTTGTTGTGGGTGGGTGTGGTACGACGGATTGGAGGAAAGGAACAGACTTGTTTATTGAAATAGCAACGACATTTTTAGAGATGTTAACTTTGGAAGATCGGCATCGAGTGAAGTTTGTATGGGTGGGTGGTGATTTTGATTCGCAAGATATGTTGCGGCTAAACCATGAAATTAATCAATCCAAGTTGCTTAAAGAGCGCATAGTTTTCACGGGGATAAAGGAACAGGTGTTTCCTTATTTTTCTCAATTTGACGTGTTTTTGCTATCTTCCCGGGAAGATCCTTTTCCACTGGTTTGTCTTGAAGCAGGAGCATTGGAAAAACCAGTCGTCTGTTTCGATAAAGCGGGTGGCGCCCCCGATTTGGTTGAGGATGATGGCGGGTTTGTTGTGCCTTATCTCGATGTGGGCGAGGCGGCGCGCGCTCTTTACCGATTGTTTCGTGAGCCTGATCTAGCTAGGACAATGGGCAAGCGTATTTCAGATAAAGTTCGTAGTCAATATGATGTTGAAGTAAGCGCAAGACAAATTTTTTCCATCATCAATGATTATGTTTTCAGGTAGTCGTATCCAATGACTGATTTTTTGGCAATTATTTCATAAAGCGATCTAGAAACTGGCGTAGCAAAGAATGGTCTCCGGGGTCTTTCATGTTTCCGAGTGATGGGATTTGCAGTTCTGGCGGCACTCCGCGCATCGTTTGCATCCCTGCTTGCAGAGACGAGCAAGCTCTTTTAAGCCATACTTTACAATCTGTTGCCTCCAATACTTTTGCGGAAACAGAAATCCTGGTAGTCTCGCTTGGCGTGGATTGGAAATCGCTTCCGATTTGTCAAGAAATAATAAAACTAGGAAAAAAAATTCAGTGGATTAAAGCTGAAGAAGCCGTGGAACCCTATTTCCCTTGCCAAGCGCTTTTTTATTTACCCGAACAATATAATAGTTACGACGTAATCTTTATTTTGCCTGGAGTGGAAGTGCCCTATGGTTGGGATTCTCGACTTGCTTTGGCGGCGTTTCAGGATAAAAATATTGCATCTGTATCGCCGCTTTGCGATATATCTTCTTTGTTTGCGCTATTGAATAAAGAGCGTTCGCAGACAAGCTTGATAACGGTGGACAGGCTAGCTTACGCATTAGGGCAAAGAGTTAATATCGAAGTACCGACGCTGCTATGCAGTTGCGTGTATTTGAGGCGCCCCGCCTTGGAAACGGTATGGTCCTCACTGATTGCCAACAAGGATCTAGGGCTTGGCGCATTCTGTTGGGCCTTGGGAAAGGCATTTAGTCTTAACGGGTTCCATAATGTTTGCTGCGATCATCTTTATGTGGTGGATACTAACGCGGTTCATCTAAGCGCGATGGGGGAAATCGCGGCGCAAGAAGAGGTTCGGCTTGTCGAGCAAGAGCATCCACTCGCAGGCGTTCGCCAAGCGGTTAAGGAGGCTTTGACAGGAGATGCCAGCAAATTGATTGACTTTACTGGCCACCAACCCTTGCAAATGCATGTCGTCCATAGTTGGGGTGGTGGACAGGAGCGTTGGCTAAGAGATTATTGTAATAGCGATACAAAGCGAACAAACTTGGTGTTGAGGTCAAGCGGCGCTTGGGGCGTTTTTGGAAAACGTATTGCTTTATACCGTTCCTGTAATATGGAAGCTCCGCTTCGTTTTTGGGATATTTATTATCCAATTCGTTCGACGGCCATTACTCATCTTCAATATAAAGCTATTCTAAAAGAGATTATCGACCAGTTTGGAATTGAAATTATTCTTGTTTCGTCGCTAATTGGGCACTCATTGGACGTGCTCAATACTGATATACAAACAATTTTTATCACCCATGACTATTATCCATTCTGTCCAGCCATCAACATCTATTTTGATAGCATATGCGATCAATGCGCCGAGGAACGCCTAGAGCAGTGTTTTTTTGGGAATGAGAAAAATTGTTATTTTAACAATATGACGGCATTAGAATGGTCAGGCATTCGTAAACATTTTGTGGAACTTTTGTCGAACCCAAACATTTACTTGGTTTCGCCATCGGAATCTGTTCCCCGTCATATGAAAACCCTGATCCCGAAACTCCGAAATAAAAAATTCAAAATCATTCGTCATGGAATTAACTTTATAACTTCATCGATAAAAAACGATATTCGCTTTTCTGAAAAGCTACGAATAATAGTGCTCGGCAGCTTGGTGCCGCACAAGGGCAAGAAACTACTGGAAGAAATCTATCCAGAGCTATGCGAGTTGGTGGACTTCTATTTGGTAGGCTGTGGAGAAGATGGGAGAGTTTTTGAAGGAAAACCTGGAATTCAGGTGACGCCATGGTACGAATATGATCAACTTTCCGAAATTGTGGCTAGAATTGATCCCCATATTGGCTTGCTGTTGTCGATTGTACCAGAAACCTATAGTTATACTCTAAGCGAGTTATGGATGCTTGGAGTTCCACCTGTTACTACCAATCTAGGCAGCTTCGTGGATAGGATTACGGATGGAGTTGATGGATTTATTTGTCAACCCACCAAATCGAGCATTATGGAGAAAATCAACTGGCTATCTCGAAATATTATCATTCTCGATCAAGTAAGAAAAAGGCTTTTTGGTTTGAAGCATCGTACAGCGAGGGAAATGGTTGAGGAATATCATATGTTGACGCCATTACCAGAATTTTCATATCAACATTATTTTTTGAGGCATGATTTTTTTAAACATGCTGATATTACTGATATTGCGGTAGTAGCGGATGAAAAAAGCCCTGTGCTTTTGATTGATCCAAAAGCACGATTTTTTGATGTGGCGCGGCAATTTGGACGCTATGTGCTGCAAAAGCTATCTACTAGTCCGCGCTTCAGTGAAAGGCAAAAAAAGTTGCTTGTCATGACTATCGGATCAAGTTTCAGACTTGCTGGCGCCGTGGCAAAAATGCTTCGCATGCGCTAGCCTTTTGTGCAACTTCCCGGACAGAACATCAATTCGTTGATCTTCATAAAGCGACGTTGATTCTTTATTCTTGTCAACCAAGGGAGGATGACCGGCGATTGGCCAAGGGAGCGCGGGTGACAGCCGGAGTAGCGGTGATCGTCGTAAATTTCAACAGCGGGATATTGCTTGGCCAGTGCCTGCGCCACCTGCGCGCCCAAACCCGATGCCCGGAGCGGGTGATCGTGGTGGACAACGCCAGCCATGATGGTTCCGCTGACCGGCTGGAGCGCGACTATCCGGGGGTAGAGGTGATCTGGCTGGACCGCAACCAGGGATTCGCCGCAGCCAACAATCTGGCGGCGCGGCGGGCGGGCGAAATGGAATGGCTGGCCCTGCTTAATCCCGATGCGTTTCCGGAGCCGGAATGGCTGGAACATTTGTTGGCGGCGGCGGCGACTTATCCCGATTGCGCCAGCTTTGGCGCGCGGTTGCTGGATGCCGGCGATCCCGACCACCTGGATGGAACCGGCGATGTCTATCATGTCAGTGGCTTGGCTTGGCGGCGAGACCATGGCCGGCCAGTCGCGGTGGGCGCGAGCGAAGCCGGGGAAATTTTTTCGCCCTGTGCGGCGGCGGCGCTGTACCGTCGCGAAGCGTTTTTCGAAGCGGGCGGTTTCGACGAGGACTACTTTTGTTATTTCGAGGACGTCGATTTGGGATTTCGGCTGCGGCTGCTTGGCTATGGCTGCCAGTACGCGCCAGCCGCGGTGGTCCGGCATGTCG
>Ga0209573_1001089_pt1 | contig 45295 bp, 40 predicted proteins | sample TNRBio252014_DNA_FD_185870 | JGI IMG/M metagenome (GOLD analysis project Ga0209573, IMG submission 185870) | Wastewater treatment Type I Accumulibacter community from EBPR Bioreactor in Madison, WI, USA - TNR Reactor_6/25/2014_ DNA (SPAdes)... | ecosystem: Engineered > Bioreactor > EBPR >...
ACAACTCGGTCGCCTGCATGCCGATCCTGAAGTTCGGCACCACCGCGCAGAAGGAGGCCTTCCTGCGGCCGATGGCGACGGGCGAACTGCTGGGAGCGTTCGCTCTGACCGAGCCGCAGGCGGGATCCGACGCCGCGGCGATCCGCACCCGGGCGGTGCGCGACGGCGACGCCTACGTGTTGAACGGCGTCAAGCAGTTCATCACCTCGGGCAAGACGGCGCAAATCGCCATCGTCTTCGCCGTCACCGATCCGGCCGCCGGCAAGAAGGGCATGACCGCCTTCATCGTGCCCACCGACACGGAGGGCTACGTCGTCAGCCGCATCGAGGAGAAGATGGGGCAGTGCGCGTCCGACACCGCGCAGATCACCTTCGAGGAGATGCGGGTGCCGGTGGCCAATCGGCTGGGGGCCGAGGGTGACGGCTACCGCATCGCGCTCGCCAACCTGGAAGGCGGGCGCATCGGCATCGCCTCGCAGTCGGTCGGTATGGCCCGCGCCGCGTTCGCGGCCGCACTCGCCTACGCCAAGGAGCGTGAGGCTTTCGGCAAGCCGATCGTCGAGCATCAGGCGGTGGCCTTCCGGCTGGCGGACATGGCGACGGAGATCGACGCCGCCCGTCTGCTGGTGCTCCGCGCGGCAGGCTTGCGCGATCGCGGCGAGCCGTGCCTGAAGGAGGCGTCGATGGCGAAGCTGTTCGCCTCGGAGATGGCGGAGCGCGTGTGCTCGGCGGCGATCCAGGTGCTGGGCGGCTACGGCTACGTCAGCGACTTCCCCGTGGAGCGCATCTTCCGCGACGTCCGCGTCTCGCAGATCTACGAGGGGACCTCGGACGTGCAGCGCATCGTCATCAGCCGCGCCCTCTGCCACCAGTGAGGGCGACGGCCGTCACTGCGGCGGACGACGCCGGCGGGTAGGCTGGATCATCGCTGTCCGGCCGGGAAGTTGGAACCATGCGCACCTCGTGGCGCCGCGCCTGCTGCGCGGCAGCCGTGTCGATGATCCTGCCGCTGCTCGCATCGGCGGGCCCGGCCCTGGCCGCGACCGGGTTCGAGCCGTCGCAGGTGGTCGAACTGATCAAGCGCGAAGTCGTCGCCGCCGACCGGCAGGCGTCCTCCGGCAGTCAGGCGCTGCGGGTGGAGGAGGTGCAGATCGAACTCGACCTCGTCGAACTGCCCGCCAAGGGCGGCAGTCGACTGGTCGTCCCGGCGGCCGACTTCGGCGCTGCGCGGGACGAAGGGCGGAGGGCGGGGCCGAAGCGGCGCCTCGTCGTCGACATCATGCCGCCGCGTGAAAAGCGGGGTGCGGGAGACGCCACGCGACTGGCGGAGCTGGCCGATGGCACGATCGTCGATGCCGTCGCCGTGCCGGCGCCGCCTGCGTCCGGTGGTGGAGCGCTGGCCCGCGTGATCGGCGAGGCGCGAGCCGGCATCCGCAGCGCGGTCGAGGAGGCACCGGCGTGGGAGGCGAAGCGCGTCTCCCTGGACCTGGACTTCGCCCTCGAGCGTGACGCGCGCGGGGCGCCGGTGCTCGTCGTCTTCACCGCCGGCCGGACGCCCGACGCCCGCGATCTGCAGAAGGTGAAGCTGCGCTTGGCCGTACGGGATCGGTGAGTCCGGGCGGACGCGCCATTCCGGCGGAACCGCAAGAGCGGTGCTGGCCGCGCCCCCCATAGGGCGCGCCTCCCGACCTCGTCATTGCGAGCGCAGCGAAGCAATCCACCACCGCCGATCGGCGCGGGCCGTGGATTGCCACACCCGCTTCGCGGCTTCGCAACGACGACCGAGGGTCGCCGGAACGTGCCGGCGTTCGGGCCCCCTCTACCGGTCGGGGCGCCAGTCGGGCGGCGTGTCGTGGTCCGGGTGCTGGAAGCCGACAATCCGCCGGGCGCGTTCGAGCTCCAGGCTTTCGGCAGTCGATCGCTCCGGCAGGCTCGCCATCTGGGCAAACCAGGGCAGCCGGCTCTCGACGCCGTATTGTATTCCCGGCGGTGCCAATTCGGGATGGTCGAGCGAGCCGATGGTCACGTCGATCCAGTCGCTGCCGATGTAGCGAAAGGTCAGCGGCGTGCCGCACGCGGCACAGAAGTCCCGTTCGGCGATCGACGAACTGCGGAACGCGTCCGGGGTGCCCCGCGTCCAGGCGAAGTCGGCGAGGCGCACCGGCGCCAGCGGCGCGAACGGCCCGCCCACGGCTTTCTGGCACATCCGGCAGTGGCAGATGTGCGTGCCCTCCGGCGCGGCATAGAGCACGTATCTTACGGCGCCGCACTGGCAGCCGCCAGACAGCACGACGGCCCTCGGCTCTGTCGTCATGACGGATCCTTTGCCTCGGTTTCGACAGCATTCCGGCCGAGGTCCTCGGCCAGCGCCAGCACCGCGTGAAGCGGCCTGTCGACGATGGCGGACTGGTCGAGGTGGCGGACGACGTTCCGCAGGTAGTCCAGCGCAGCGCCGTATCCGCCGACCCCTTGGGCGACCAGGGCCGCGGCTTCGGCCGTCGTCAGGTGCCCCGCATACTGCGGATGCTCCGGCCGGGCGACGAACACCAGCGCCGGCACCCGCCGGCCGTCGTCCAGCCGGACCGGCAGGGTGCGCGGCGCATAGACATCGAGTGCCATCTCCCGTTCCCAAAGCCGCACCTTCGCCGCCGGCACCTCATCGGTCGGGATGCGGAAGGCGAAGCCGCTGCACGAGCCGCCGCGATCCAGTCCCAGCGCCAGCCCCGGCCGCTCCGGCGTCCCGCGATTGCGCACGGAGAGAATGCACAGGGCGCGGTGGTAGCCGTGCAGCACCGCGCGCAGGGTCTCGGCGCAGGGAAAGCACGGGTCCCACATCAGCGAGCCGTAGCCGAACACCCAGGCGTCCTGGCCGGGCACAGGCCAGCTCATCCGCGCACCACCAACGCCACGCCCGCCGACGCCACCGCCATGCCGGCGATCGCCGGCCACGACAGCGTCTCGCCGAACAAAAGCCAAGCGAGTACCGCGGTGACCGCCGGCGTGAGGTAGAACAGGCTGGCCACCTTCGAGGCGGCGCCGCGGCGAATCATTTGGTGCAGCAGCGTGATCGCGCCGATAGACAGCACGAACGACAGCCACAGCAGCGCAAAGACGAACTCGCCCGTCCACGCGACCGCGCGCTGCTCCAACAGCAGCGCCGCGGGGACCATGACCAGGCCGGCGGCGGCGAACTGCACGCACGAGCCGGTCACGAGGTTCATGCTGGTCGAGTGCCGCTTCTGGTAGAGGGTGCCGGCGGTGATGCCCGCCAGCGCCACCAGCGCGGCCACGATCCCGTCGGCGCTGCCTTCGCGCCACCCGAGCTTGTCGGCGACCACCAGCGCGACACCGGCCAATCCCAGGATCAGGCCCAGCCACTGCCGGCCGCGCAACCGCTCGCCGAGGTAAGGCCCGGAGACCACCGCCGTCGCCAGCGGCTGCACGCCGACGATCAGCGCCGTCAGCCCGGCCGGCACCCCGGCGGCGATCGCGTAGAACACGCCGCCCAGGTAGACGCCGTGGATCAGCAGCCCCGCCACCGCGAGGCGCGCCAGTTGCGCCCGGCTGCGCGGCCAGGCAGAGCGCATGAGCAGCGCCGCGACCGCCAGCGTCGTCGTCACTACCGCGAATCGCCACATCAAAAACGAGAAGGGCGGCGCCCAGGGCGTGCCCAGTTTCGCGCCGATGAAGCCCGTGCTCCACAGCAGAACGAACACGACCGGCGTCGCCGCGATCCAGGGATTCGGCGAGACAGGGGGAGGTGGGGCCGGGGAATCGCCGGGTGTCGACATATCGCGGTGAAAGCTATCCCCCTCGCCTCCGGCGATGCAACCGACTAGAACCGATGGCAGACGAGTTCAGGAAGGGACGACCCGATGCAGCTCCGTCCCGCGCATGAGGTGTCCTGGCCGGCGGCGCACCGGCCGCGGTCGCGCGGCCTCGTTCGGCTGGCGCTGGCGATTCTCCTGCCACTGCTGCTGCTGGCCGGCGGCTACACCATCTGGTGGCTGACTGCGGCGGCGGAGTTCCGCGCCGGGACGATCGCCTGGATCGAACAGCGCCGCGCCGAAGGTGTCCCTGTCGCCTATGCCGACGTGTCCCGCCACGGCTTTCCCTTCCGGCTGGGCGTGCGGATCGACCGGCCCCGCCTGGGCGACCCGGCCGGCACCGGCTGGGCGTTGACGGCCGCGCGCGCGAAACTCACGACACCGCTGACCGGGGAGCGGACCTTGCGGCTGGCGATCAGCGGCGACCTTGAGGTGTTCGCCCCGGCCGCGCCGGGCCGGCAGCGATGGTCCGGCCGGGCCCGGCAGTTCTCCTTGGATCTGGCGCATCCGGAAGGCTGGATGCCCAACGGCAGGCTGGCGGTCCGCGACCTGATCCTCCGGTCCGAAGGCGCCGACGACGATCTCGCCATCGGCCGGGCCGACGTGCTCTCGGCCGGGGACCCGGCGGCGGCCACGGCGCCCGACGTCTCCACCTGGAGCGTCGATCTGGCCGCCTACGATCTCCGCCTGCCGAAATCGCTCACCCAGGCCTGCGGGCGGGATGTGTCGCGGCTCGCCGTCGCAGCCAGGGTGTTCGGCGGCCTGGAGCCGCGCCCCTGGCCGGCGACACTGGCCCGCTGGCGGGACGGGGGCGGGGTGATCGAGGCGCAGCGGGCGGCGGTGGTGTGCGGCCCGCTGATCATCGACGGCGAGGGAACCTTCGCCCTCGACGACCGCGGCCAGCCGATGGGGGCGATGTCGACGCGCATCCAGGGCTACGAGCCGGCGCTGGACCGACTGGCGGCGGCCAACGCGATCGACGGCCATACCGCGGCGGCGGCGAAAATCCTCCTGCGCGCACTGGCCCGCTCCAACGCCGAAGGTGCCTCGACCCTTTCGGCGCCGCTGACCCTGCAGGACCGATCCATCTCGCTCGGCCCGGTGACGCTGCTGCGCGTGCCGCAGGTGGATTGGCTCGGCACCGGCGGCGGGCGGTGAGGTCGGCGACATTTCCGCTGTTCTGCGGTCCCGGTTCCGCGAACTGACCGGGGCACCCTGCCGCCGGGGGCCCGCCGGCCGCTGATCGCGCCCGGCTCCACCTGCTGTCGCGCCCCGGCACCCGCTTACTTGTGAAAGTGGCCTTCCTGGCAGTGCTGCAGTTCGTGGTGGACCACCAGCCAGGCCGCGGTGTCGTCGGCCGCGCGTGGGCTGCGTGTCCAGATGACGCAGCTGCGGAACTCGGCATTCCAGGCCGCCATGCCTTCGCAGTTGGGTCGCAGCCCGTGTTCGCGACAGATCCGCCCCATCTCGCGATCGCTGACGATGTTCCACGTCAGCGCCCTCGGCTCGATCGGCATCGCCGAGACGGTGGCTACGGAGACGAGCTGTGCAACCAATGCGACTGCTATCAAAACAATCTTCGTCATAGCGGCACCTGTCTGTTTGCCGAAGCTCGTTAAGCAAGAAGTAATGATGGTATACACCCCCTTAAGGTGTACCACAAGAAAATTATCGCATTGAGGGCGTCGCCTGAGTATGTGCGTCTTTAAGTTGTACGTGCGTCCGCCGGTGGCGGCGAGACCGGGCGCGTCGCGAATTGAGATGGCGGGCCGGGGCGTTCCGCTGGCTGCGCGTATCCGCGTCACCGCCTGACGGGGAGCGATCTGATCTCGATCAGGGGGAGATCGGCTTCAATCTGGAGCTGCAACCGACATTCTTGGGATCGATCGCGGGTCGGCGGCCCATCCGCAGGCGAGATCAGCCGCGGATCGGCGCCCTCCCCCCGGGTCAGACGTTCAGGCTCTTGGCGAATGGTAGCGTGCGCATCCGCTTGCCGGTCGCCGCGGCCAGCGCGTTGGCGACGGCCGGGCCGATCGGCGGCACTCCCGGCTCGCCGGCACCGGTCGGTTTCGCCTGCGACGGCACGATGTGCACTTCGATCCGCGGCATCTCGGCGATGCGCAGCGGCAGATACGCATCGTAATTGCCGGGGACGACGCGGCCGCCTTCCAGGATCACCTCCTCGCGCAGCACGGCGCCGAGACCGAAGCCGATGCCGCCTTCCATCTGCGACCGCACCTGGTCGGGGTTGACGGCGACGCCGCAGTCGACGGCACAGACGACGCGATCGACGCGGAAGCCGCCCCCGCCGTCCATCGTGATCTCCGCCACCTGCGCCACCACCGTGTGGAACGACTCGTGGACGGCGATGCCGCGCGCCCGGCCCGGCGGCAACGGCGTCCCCCATCCGGCCTTCTCCGCCGCCAGGTCGAGCACCGCCCGGTGCCGGGCGCGGTCCCGCAGCAGCCGGCGCCGCAGCACCAGCGGGTCGGTGCCGCCGGCGGCGGCGATCTCGTCCAGCATCGTCTCGACGACGTAGGCGGTGTGGGTGTGGCCGACCGACCGCCACCACAGCACCGGCACGCCGCTCCGGGTGTTGGTGGTCTCCACGTGCAGGTCGGGAATGTCGTAGGGCAGATCGGATGCGCCCTCGACCGAGGTGGCGTCGACCCCGTCCTTCACCAACATCGCCTCGAACGGTGTGCCGATGAGGATCGACTGGCCGACGACGTGCTGATGCCAACCGGCGATGGCGCCGTCGGCACCGAGGCCGACCCGCACCCTGTGCACCACCAGCGGCCGGTAGCGGCCGCCGCGCATGTCGTCCTCACGGGTCCACTGCAGCGCGACCGGCGCCCGCCAGTCGATCGCCTTCGCCGCCTCCACCGCCTCGACGACGACGTCGCCATCGGGCACGGCGCGCCGGCCGAAGCCGCCGCCGGTCTTCATCACGTGCAGGCGCACCTTGTCGTGCGGCACGCCGGCGATCTTCGCCGCCATCGCCTGATAGGCGTCGGGAATCTGCAGGCCGCCCCACACCTCGATACCGTCGCCGGTTCGGGCGACCACCGCGTTCAGCGGTTCCAGCGCGGCGTGCGCCAGATAGGGAAAGGTGTAGGTGGCTTCGATGACGCGGCCCGCGGCGCCGATCTTCGCCACCGCGTCGCCGCGCTGGCCGGCGGTGTGTTCGCCCGGCAATGCGGCCAGCCGCAGGTGTTCGGCCAGGATCTCGGCGGAACCGCGCTTCTCGGCGCGGCTGTCGTCCCAGTCGACGGTCAGCGCGTCCCGCCCCTGCAGCGCCGCCCAGGTATTCCGCGCGAGGACGACGACGCCGCGCGAGGTCTGCACCACGTCGACGACACCCGGGACGGCCTTCGCCTTGCCGGCGTCGAACGACCGGACGGTGGCGCCGAACAGCGGCGGATGGGCGATCACCGCGCTCAGCATGCCGGGCAGCCGCACGTCGCAGGTATACTGCTCGCTGCCGTTCACCTTTCCGGCGGAATCCAGGCGGCGCAGGCTTTCCGAGCCGATCTTCGTCCACTGCCCCAGCTGCTTCAGCGGCGGCTCCTGCGGGACCGGCTGCCTTGCCGCGGCGACCGCCAGTTCACCGAATGTCGCCCGCTTGCCGGACGGATGCGACAGCACGCCGTTCGCCACCCGGATCTCGTCGGCCGGCAGCCTCCATTCCTCGGCGGCGGCGGCGACGAGCATGACGCGCGCCGCCGCTCCGGCTTGCCGATAGCGATCGAACGACGACGCCATCGCCGTCGAGCCGCCGGTCCCCTGCACCTTGCCGCCCCACGCCATGTTGCCGTAGAGCGCCGGGTTGCCGGCGGCACCTTCCACCCGCACAGTCGACCAGTCGGCGTCCAGTTCCTCGGCGATCAGCGTGGCGATGCCGGTGTAGCAGCCCTGGCCCATGTCCATATGCGCCGCATACACCGTCACCACGCCGTCCGGGGCGATCCGCAGGTAGGCCTCGAACGGATTGGGCTTCCGCTGTTCCGGCGCCGCCGCCGGCGCGGCGGGGAATGCGAACCCGATGGTCAGGCCGGCCCCCAGCGCCGCGGACGCCGCGAGGAAGCGTCGCCGGCTCGGATGTCCTGCCCGGCCGCTCGGATCGAGGGTGTGAATCGAGGGCATCGCGTCGCTCCCTCACCCCAGCATCGCCGACGCCGCCTGCACGCCGGCGCGGATGCGCTGGTACGTGGCGCAGCGGCAGAGGTGGTTGGCCAGCGCCGCGTCGATCTCGCCGGGAGCGGGCTTGGGCTGGCGCGCCAGCAGCGCCGCCGCCGCCATCACCTGGCCGGACTGGCAATAGCCGCACTGCGGAACGTCGAGCCGCACCCACGCCGCGCGCACCGCATCGGCGACGGGACCCGACAGCCCCTCGATGGTGACGACCGCCGAGCCTTCGGCGGCGGCGACGGGCATCTGGCAGGACGGCACCGGCAGGCCGTCCAGGTGCACGACGCAGGCGCCGCACTGGGCGATGCCGCAGCCGTACTTGCTGCCAGTGAGACCGAGGACGTCGCGCAGCGCCCAGAGCAGCGGCATGTCCGGGTCGATGTCGAGGTCGTGCGTCCGCCCATTCACATTGAGAGCCACCATGTCGCCTCCGGCCTCGCTTCCACTGATACCCCGACATATGGGAGGCTCGGTCGCCGACTGCGAAGTGATCTCGCCATCGTCACCGCCGCCGGCGAAAGGGCGAAATCCGCTGCGGAAGCGCCCGAAGCCTTCGGGCGAAGTTCCGAGCCAAGGAGCGACGGCGCAGGTGCAGCCAGCCGCCCAAGCGGTGGAAAGTCGGCCGCTTCGCCAGGTGCTGCGGTCGCGGTTGTCGAAAGCGGATGTCAAAGACGACGATTGACGCGCTGTCGCTGCCGCCATCGCCGTGCGGGCGTGCCAGGTCGGGCCTCGAGCGTCGGCTCTGACGCGACCAGACACTGCTCTGGCTCAGGCCAAAAGCATCATCCCGTCAAACGCCGATCAAGGGATCGAGGGCAAGATCATCGCCAGGAAGAAGTAGCGCGATGGCTGGCGCAGCTGTAATCAGGGCCTCGCTGTCCGGGCATTCTGTAAGGGGTCGCCGGGGCTCCAGAAGGCGATCCCCATTCCAGGAGACGGTGAACGACATGCGCAGCTCCCTCTTCCCGGCACTGGTGTCAGCCGCGCTGGCCGGATCGATCGCATTGTCGGATGCAACGGCCGAGGACATGCATCTGTGGGAGGTGTACGACAACTCGCTCGAACAGGCGAAGTACATCGACCTGACGCATGCCTTCAGCCCAGGTATTCCGGTCTGGCCGGGATTTGGCAACGCGCAGTTCCGGCCGGCGGTCGCTGGTGCGGCCATTCCGGGAGAGGTCGAGAAAGGACAGGAATTCACCTACGCCAAGGATGGCTTCGTCGCCAGCGCCTACGACCTGCCGACCGACCAGTACGGTACACAGCTGGACCCGCCGGCGCACTGGGACGAATACGGCGCGACGATCAGTGATCTGCCGGCGACCTACTGCGTCAGGCCGTTGGTCGTCATCGATATCCATGAGAAGGTCGACGCAGATCCCGGATACCACGCGAGCGTCGACGATATCAAGGCGTGGGAGGCAAAGCATGGGCGCGTCCCGGAAGGATCGGTCGTCATGGTCCGCTCGGATTGGTCGAAGAGATGGAATGAGCCGACGCGCTTCACCGCAAAGCCCTTCCCCGGCGTCCACCTCGATGCCCTGAAGTTCCTGCACCTCGAGCGCAAAATCCTGTTTCATGGCCACGAGCCGCTCGATACCGACACCACACCGACGCTCGAAGGCGAGGCTTGGCTGATGCACAACCAGTTCACCCAGGCCGAGGGTGTCGCCAATCTCGCCCAGGTTCCGGAGGCAGGGGCACTGATCGCCATCGGCTTCGCCAAGCCGCAGGGCGGGACCGGTGGCTACGCGCGCTATGTCGCGATCGCTCCGAAGGACTGGCCGTACGGCGTTTCAGTGATCGAGGCACCCGGGGCACCGTTACCAAAGCAGCCCTATCCCTTGCAGCGCAACGCCGAGGGTGTTCTGGCGCCGACAAATCCCTGACGTTGGCGGGCTACTCGCGCGTTCATCTGCAAAGCGCCTGGTCGCGCTCCATCCGTTGTTCGCCGCCGAGCCCAGCAAGGCGGTTGAACGCTCCGGCACGCCCGTCCCGTCATCATCTCTGGCAGGAAATCCACTTATCCTCCTGTCCAGATTCCCCATGCCACCTCTCTTCACGCCGTATCGGCGACCCTCCTCAGAACGCGGGGAAGACGAAGGTGCGGGTCGGGTCGGCGGCGATGCCGACGCGGGTTCCCGGCTCCGGCAGAAACACGCCGCCGACCAGAGCCCGTATCCGCCAATCCCCGCTATCAGAGACGACGGAAACGGCGCTGAAGCAGCCGAGAAGGCGACTGCCGACCACCGTCGCCCCCCGGGACTGCGGATCGAGCGTGATGCCCTCCGGCCGGATGAGGACGACCGCCTCGGTTCCTTCACCCAACCCGCCGGCATCGACGTCGCCGATCGGCGTGTCCACCCGGCCGCGCGCGACGCGACCGACCCAGCGGTTGAGCGGGCCGAACAGGCCGGCGACGAAGGGATCGCGGGGGCGGAGGTAAATGTCCGCCGGCGTGCCCTCTTCCAGGATCTCGCCGTCGCGCATCACCAGCAGGCGATCGCCGAGGATCATCGCCTCCTCGGGATCATGGGTGACGACCAGGGTGGAGATGCCGGTATCCTTCAGGAAGGCGGCGGTCTCCTCCCTGACCTGCGAGCGCAAGGCCACGTCCAGCCCGGAAAACGGCTCGTCGAGCAGGAGAACGCGGGGGTGTGGTGCGAGCGCCCGAAGCAGGGCACACCGCTGTTGCTGACCGCCGGACAGTGTATGCGGATGGGCTTCCGACCATTCGTTCAGGCGCATGCGCTGCAGGGCGTCGCGAGTCCATGCGTCGCTCTCGGCTGTCCGCCGGATGCCGAAGCGGACGTTTTCGGCGACGGTCATGTGCGGAAACAGCGCGTAGTCCTGGAACATCAGGCCGACGCGCCGGGCTTCCGGCGGCCGATCGAGCCGGCGCGCTGCGTCGGCGACTGTCTCGCCGCCGATCTCGATGCGGCCGCACTGCAGCCGCTCCAACCCGGCGGCGAGCCGCAGCAACGTCGTCTTGCCGCATCCCGACGGTCCCAGCAGGCAGACGATCTCGCCTTCGGCGACGGCGATGGAGATGTCGCGCAACACCCTCTGCCCGCCGTAGGCGTGGCTGACCCCCGTCAGCCGAACGCCCACCGGCCGACCGCCCGCGTCGACGGGACCATCGGTATTCCTCGTCGCCGGGCGGTGGGGCGGGACGGTCGGCTGGTCGCGGACCAGCCGGTCACCCCGTTCGCCACCGCCTCGCCCCGCTTCCGGCACTTCGCTCTCCAACATCGACGTGATCAGAACACGATGCCGATTTCCGCGCCGCCGACCACGGCGGTGCCGGCACTGCCGACGCCCGAGGGATCGAACACCAGCTGCAGATCGGGCCGGACGTAGAACCACGGGGTGAGCTGCGCGGTGTAGGCGACTTCCAGCACCTTTTCCGAGCCGGTCTGCTCCAGATCGTTCGACAGCTTTCCGTAGAAAAAGCCGATCGCCGCGTTGTCGTCGTCGCGGGTGGGGATCAAGCCCTTGTAGACGAGGCCGGCGCCGAAGAACACCGGGATTTCGTTGATCGACTCTCGTGGCAGATAGGTCAGCACCGCCCAGGGAGTCAGGCCCTGGTCTCCCTCTTCGCCCTCGCGATACACCATCTGCTCTCCGGAAACGTAGAAGCCCGGGCTGCCGTCTTTCTGGCGATCTTCGTTGCCGAGGTCGTCGCGATCGCCGCTCTGATAGAGAAGTCCGAACTTCGTCATGCCGGGCAGGCCGGGACCGGTCGCGGGCTCCGCATCCTGCGGCGGCTGGTGCGCCTCGGCTGCGGCGCCCTGCTCCGGCACTTCCACCGGCTGGTTCCAGGAATACGCAACCTCGCCGATGGCGAGCACGCCGTCACTGGGCTCGAAGTGGAAATCGACGCCGTGCCGGGTGTCTCGGTTAGCGTCGTCGTCGGCATTGTAGACGCCCAGGGCGAAACGCAGGCTCTCAATAGGCTCGACCGCGCCGACCAAGCCCCACTGGGCGAACGGCGCGGTGGTAAAGCCGGAGTTGCCGTCCGGAATGTTCGACGGCACCCCGTTGATCCCACCGTTGACATAGTTGGTGTAGATGTCCGAGGCGAGGAAGTCGTCCTCGGTCGTCAACCGACCGATCTTGAAGGTGAACTGGTCGTCGAACGCGTTCTGCTGCAGGTAGAGCTGCGCCAAGCGAATGTTCTGGCCGGTATAGACCTGCTGGACGGCGAAGATGTTTCCGACCTGCCGCTCGCTCAGGTCGCTGCCCGACGGCCACGCGGCACTGGCGTAGAGGCTCATCCCGGCGATGCCGAACAGCTTCTCGAAATCGAAGCCCAGCGCGGCGTCGAACCGACCGGCGTAGTCGAAGCCGTCGCCGCTGCCGGCGTTGCCGTTGCGCACAGCCATCAAGTCGGTGGTGTAGGCGAGACTGGGGGTGATACCGAAGGCTTCGAGCTGGGTGCGCGCGCCACCCCACGTGCCGGTGGCATAGTCCCCGGCGAGCCACTCCTGCAGGCTCTCGGCGGCAGCCGGCATCGAACAGGCGACGAGCATGCCGCCCGCCAATAATACTCTGAGCTCTCTTCCAAGCATTTGTCGTTCCCCTGTTTTGGATATTTATGGTTGTGTCTTGTGCCGGACCGTCAGGCCGGCTCTAGGGACCTGCGTCCCCCTGCGACAATTGCCGCAAGCCGTCGACGAACGAAGACAGGCTGCAGGTGCGCAGCGGCACGAAGGCGGTCGCGCGCTGCCGGCACGAGCGCTTGGCGCGTCCTCCAGGCTTTGCGACCAGAGTGCCAACAGGCCGGCCGGATCGGTCGCCGTCGCAGAGCGGCGGATCGCGGCGGCGTAGCGACGCTCCAGCATTTTGTACATCTGGCGCGCCGCCGGACCGGACTCGCCCGCCCAGAGCACGAAGTTGCCGTGAATCTGATACTCGGGGGCGTCCTTCAGGGCGTCGATGTTCAGGCGCCGTTCGATCGGCCGCAGGTCACTCGGCGTGAGGCACGTGCCGACGACCGAGCAGAGCAGGGGCCCGTCGATCGCCCGGAGCTTGCGCCGCGGCCCGCGTGCGCAGACGGCGCCTTCGTCGGAACAGGCCTCACACATCGCCGTTGCTCCCGCTCTTGCGCGAACGACCGCCGCGGCGGGGCGAGAGCGTCGGGCGGTGGTTCGAGCCGCCGTTTCGATCGGGACAGGAGCGACCGGCCGCAAGGCGCGCCGTCAAGGCCTGCGAGGCCCAAACCAGCAACTGCGCCAGGGCCCGGGGATCGAGGTTCCGCCAAATGATCATCTTCGGACCCCACTCCAGTAGTTCGTACCGCCGCCGATTCCTCGGGCGGGGGAATTCCGCCCGGCCGCGTGCTCGGCATGGCGGGACACCGCACAGATGCGAGTGCGTCGCAACAACTCCAATCATTACCGTGATAAATTTATGGATACAAGCGCCAAGTCGCGGCGCGGGCGGCGTTCGTCTCCCGCGTTGATCTCCCGCGCCGCCCGACAAGCGTGTGGGATCAACGGACTGCGCGGCGCTCTCGCGCCCATCGCCAAAGCGCATGGACCATGCCCAGGCCGCATCGAAAGGCTGCTTGATTATTTCCAGCATTCTCGCTAGGGTCATTTATTGCGATCAATTCGCAATCGCAAGGCGACGGTCGAGAGCCGTCCGGTTCGGACATGACGGGAGGATCGATGCAAGGCACGGGCTGGGGAGTCTTGGCACTAGCGGTCGCGGTCTTCGCGCCGACGCTGGCTCACGCCGCAGGCGGCGAGGTCAACATCTACAATTCGCGGCATTACAGTACCGACACGCAGCTGTGGGAGGGATTTACCCGAACGACCGGGATCAAGGTCAACGTCATCAGCGGCGATCACGACCAGCTGATACAGCGGATCGTCCAGGAGGGCGAGAACAGCCCGGCCGATCTGCTCGTCACCGTCGATGCGGGTCGTCTCGTCCTCGCGGCGGACAGCAATGTTCTGGCGCCGGTGACGTCGGCGGCGTTGGAGCGGACAATTCCGGCCTCGCTGCGCGACCCGGAGGGGAAATGGTTCGGGCTCGCCTACCGCGCCCGCATCGTCGTCTACAGCGACAAGCGCGTTCAGCCGTCCGAGCTTTCGACCTACCAGGCGTTGGCGGAACCGGTGTTCAAAGGCAGGCTGCTGGTCCGCAGCGGCACCAACATCTACAACCTCGGATTGACCGGCGCCATCATCGACGTCGACGGCCTGGCCGCGGCGGAGCGGTGGGCCCGAGGCATCGTCGACAATCTCGCCCGCCCGCCGCAGGGGGGTGATACCGACCAGATCAAGGCCGTCGCGGCCGGCCAGGGCGACCTCGCGCTCGCCAACCACTACTATTTCGCCCGCCTCGCCGGATCGACCAAACCCGAGGATCAGGCGATCGTTCGCGACCTGCGGGTTTTCTTTCCCTCGCTGGGAGACCGTGGCACGCACGTGAACATCAGCGGAGCCGGCGTCGTCCGGACGGCGAAAAACCCCGAGAACGCGGTCCGGATGCTGGAGTACCTGGTGACACCCGAGGCGCAGGAGTACTTCGCCAACGTCAACTACGAGTATCCGGTGAACGCCGCCGTCCCGCCCAATCCGATCCTGGCGTCGTGGGGTTCGTTCAAGGTGGATCCGCTCAATCCGGCGGTCTACGCGCGCAACAGCGCCGAAGCCGCGAAGATCATGGACCGGGTGGGCTGGAAATGACGCGGCGATGACCGGTCCTCGCCTGGCCGCGCCGACGTCGCCGATGGGCGGGGGTATCCGCCGGGGGAATGCAGTCGGGGCGGCAAGCCTCAAATCGGGGATGCCGCTTCACCCGGTCTCGCGGCGCTTCCCGTTCCGGCTCGGCCTGCTCGCGACGCTGATGGTGCTGGTCGCGGCGCCGGTCGCAGCCGTCCTCATCCAGGGTGCCGCAGCGCCGGACGATCTTTGGCGGCACCTGCTCGCCACCGTCTTCTGGACCTATGTGACCAACAGCGTGATGCTCTGCCTCGCCGTCGGCGCCATCACGGCGATCGTCGGCACGGCGACGGCCTGGCTGGTGGCGATGTACCGCTTTCCGGGCCGGCGGGTCTTCGAATGGGCGCTGATACTACCGCTCGCCGTCCCCGCCTACGTCCTCGCCTACGCTTATACGGACCTCCTGCAGTTCACCGGGCCGGTCCAGACGCACCTTCGCAGCGCGTTCGAATTGGACCACGGGCAGTACTGGTTCCCGCAGATCCAGTCGCTGGGGGGTGCCGCGTTCGTGCTCTCCTTCGCGCTCTACCCTTATACCTACCTTCTGGCCCGGGCCGCCTTCAACGAACAGTCGATCTGCGCGCTCGAAGTCGGCCGTACCCTCGGCTGCACATCGCGGCAGGTGTTCTGGAGAATTGCCCTGCCGATGGCACGGCCGGCGATCGCCACCGGTGTAGCCTTCGCGGTGATGGAGACGTTGGCCGATTTCGGTGCGGTCAAGTATTTCGAGGTGCAGACGTATACCACCGGCATCTATCGCGCGTGGTATGCCACTGCCAACCCGACGGTGGCGGCACAGTTGGCGTCGATGCTGTTGTTGTTCGTCTTCGCCGTCTTCGCGGCCGAGCGTCTGGGCCGGGAGGCCGGCCGCCAGCGACACACGTCGACGAAGTACCGCTCGCAAGCCCGGCAGCGCCTGACCGGCCCTCGCGCCGCGGCGGCCGTGGCGACCTGCGCGCTGCCCGTCATGGTGGGCTTCGCCCTGCCGGCGATCGCTCTGGTGGCGATGGCGGTCGACGCCGGTGACGATATCCCCTCCGTGTCGCGGCTTTTCACCCTGGCCGGGAACACGCTCGTTCTCGGCGCCGTCTGCAGCGTCGTCATCGTCGGCAGCGCGATCACCGCCCTCTACGCGCTTCGCGGCGATCGCGGGCCGATGAGCCGGCTGGCGATGCTGTTCGTGTCCCTCGGCTATGCCACCCCCGGCCTCGTCATCGCCATCGGCATCCTCATCACCGTCGGGGCCTTCGACCGGGTCCTGGGTGATGCCCTGCAGCGCGTGTTCGGCGTCTCCATGGGATTGATCGTCGGCGGCAGTCTGGTGGCGGTGATCTACGGCTGTCTGGCCCGTTTCTTCGCCGTCGCCTATGGACCGCTCGAGGCGGCCCTGGCAAAGATCAAGCCCTCCTACGAGGATGCCGCGCGCGTGTTGCGGAGTGCGCCCGGCACGGTCCTGCGCCATGTGCATGTGCCGTTGATGCGATCCAGCCTGATCGCCGCCGCGCTGATCGTCTTCGTCGAGGTGATGAAGGAGTTGCCGGCGACGATGATCCTGAGGCCGTTCAATTTCGATACCCTGGCGATCGAGGCCTTCCAGCTCGCGACCACCGAGCGGCTGGACGCCGCCGCGGTTCCGTCGCTGCTGATCGTGGCGGCGGGGCTTCTGCCGGTCGTCTTCCTCTGCCGCGAAATGCGCCGGTCCCGTCCCGGACACCGGTGAACGGTCTGCGGCGGGGTCGTTCGGTTCGAGCGAACGACGTCCGCCGCCCCACGGCCACGCGGCGTGAACCATCGATAGACGCTCTCGATCGCTCCAATTCGAACTATCGATTTCCATCCACGCTCACCTTCGGGAATAGTGCTGCTCGAGATGCCGCACGTCGTCGTGTGCAGGAGCGCTCTACGCCGAGCCGGCGTGTCGCCTGCGCGAGAGGGACAGACCGAAATCGCCAGTCGAGGGGATGAGACCGATGAGCGAGAAACTGACCACAAACGCCGGCGTTCCCGTGCCGGACAACCAGAACGTGGCGACTGCCGGCCCACGCGGTCCTCAGCTGTTGCAGGACATCTGGTTCCTGGAGAAGCTCGCCCACTTCGATCGAGAGGTGATTCCCGAGCGGCGCATGCACGCCAAGGGCTCCGGCGCTTTCGGGAGCTTCACCGTCACCCACGACATCACCCGCTACACGCGGGCGAAGATCTTTTCCCAGATCGGCAAGAAGACCGAGTTGTTCGCCCGGTTCACCACCGTCGCCGGCGAACGCGGTGCCGCCGATGCCGAGCGCGACATCCGGGGCTTCGCGGTCAAGTTCTATACCGAGGAAGGCAACTGGGATCTGGTCGGCAACAACACGCCGGTGTTCTTCCTGCGCGACCCGTTGAAGTTCCCCGACCTCAACCACGCGGTCAAGCGCGACCCGCGCACCAACCTGCGTAGCGCGAAGAACAATTGGGACTTCTGGACCTCGCTGCCGGAAGCGCTGCACCAGATCACCATCGTCATGAGCGACCGCGGCATCCCCGCGACCTACCGCCACATGCACGGCTTCGGCAGCCACACCTTCAGCGTCATCAACGCTGCCAACGAGCGCCACTGGGTGAAGTTCCACCTCAAGTCGCAACAGGGCATCCGCAACCTGAGCGACGCGGAAGCCGAAGCGGTGATCGGCAAGGACCGGGAGAGCCATCAGCGCGATCTCTACGACAGCATCGAACGGGGCGATTTCCCGCGGTGGACGCTGAAGGTGCAGATCATGCCCGAGGCCGATGCGGCGAAGGTCCCCTATCATCCGTTCGACCTGACCAAGGTCTGGCCGCACAAGGACTATCCGCTGATCGAGGTCGGCGTGATGGAACTGAACCGGAATCCGGAAAACTTCTTCGCCGATGTCGAGCAGGCGGCCTTCAATCCGGCCAACGTGCCGCCCGGGATCAGCTTCTCGCCGGACAAGATGCTGCAGGGCCGGCTGTTCTCCTACGGCGACGCGCAGCGCTACCGGCTGGGTGTCAACCACCACCTGATCCCGGTCAATGCCGCGCGCTGCCCGGTGCACAGCTACCACCGCGACGGTGCCATGCGGGTCGACGGCAACCATGGCGGCACTCTGGGCTACGAGCCGAACAGTTACGGCGAATGGCAGCAGCAGCCGGATTTCCGAGAGCCGCCGCTGAGCCTGGACGGCGCCGCCGACCACTGGGATCATCGCGAGGACAAGGACTACTACTCGCAACCCGGTGCGCTGTTTCGTCTGATGAGCCCGGCCCAACAACAGGTGTTGTTCGAAAACACCGCCCGCTCCATCGGTGCGGCGCCGAAGGAAATCCAGCTTCGCCATATCGGCAATTGCTCGAAGGCCGATCCGGCTTATGGCAAGGGTGTCGCCGATGCGCTGGGCATCGCGTCGAGCGATGTCCCCGCTTGAGGCTACGATCGGATCGGAGGTCGTGGAGCCCGGGCGCCACGATGAGCCTGTCGTGGCGTGACCTGCCGGGCGGGTTGCTTCCCTCCGGGGGAACCATCACCCGGTAGCATCGGGCAACGCGCGCGATACGAGGGTCAAGGGCCGTTCGGAGTCCGTCGCGGGTCGCCGACGTGACCATGCAGGCTCTCGAGAGAGGGGGGAGAGCACTTTTTCAATCGTCGTCGAAGATGCCCTGTTCGGCACGCGGGTGACAGGCGAGGCAGTTGGCTTTCGAGCGGACGTCCGGGCGTTGCCAGACAGACGGCGGATAGCGATGCACGCGCATGAACCAGGGCTGTTCGGTGATTCGCGTCGGCCTCGGATCGGCGACGCGGCCGGCGTGGGTCGTCAGATACTGGCGGATGGCTGCGGCCGTGTCGCGCGGCAACCCGGCATTCTCGCCGAAGTGGTCGTTCAGCCCGTCCATGATCCGCGTCCAGCTGCCGGCCGGCAGCAGCGCCGGCGGAAACGCCATGTGGCATTCGCCGCATTCGTTCGCCGTTGCGGCATGCGCGACCGGCGGCACCCGCTCGAGCTCGTTCGCCTCGGACACGCCGGCTCCGACCATGAGGCAGAAGAGAAGCAACGGAAGACGCATCCGCATCGCATCCGGCCTCAGCGGCCGGCGAGAAAGGTGATGAAGTCGCCTTTTTCCTCGGCAGTGCACGGCCGGCCGAGGACGTTCGGGCAATCGCGGGCGAACCGCTTCTCGACGTCGGCGCCATCGGTGAACCGTAGCGGCTCGGCCGACACCGCCATCGGCGAGATCGGCCGACCGGTCCTGACGTGACGGCCGGCCGAGCGCGGATCGGGCCCGTGGCAGGCGGCGCAGGCGGGCGCCTGCGGATTGCCGCCGGCGTGCGGGCCGAGGTAGAGGCGTTCGCCGCGGGTGGCGGAGAAGCCGGTGAAGCCGGGCGTTTCGTTCACCGCCTGGCGGGCGTAGGCGCCGAGGATCGCGTCCCGCGCCGGGTCGGCGGCGACCGCTGCCGCCGCGCCGACGAGGATCGCCGCCGCAGCCAGCATCAGCCTACTGCGGGTTCTCACGGCCGGCCTCGTTCGGTACAGGCGGCGGAAGCGGCCGTCCGCGGTCGCCGCCACCAACGCGCAAGGCCGTGCAGCGCGACGACGAGGGCGACGTGCGCCAGGACGATCCACAGCGCCAGTTCGCCGAACGCTTCGTGGATCCCCTCGACGGGCGGTACGAAATCGGCCGCGGCGCCGCTGCCGGCGCTGGCAGCGATGACCACCATAAGCAGGACTGCCATCAGCGCCAGCAGCGGGCGTTTCGGCAGCCCTCTCGCCCCGCCGCCTCGCCCCGCCATCCAGTCGCGAAGCGTCGTCAGATCCGGCCGCGGCAACCGCAACGGGCTTCCGGCCGGAGCCGCGACCCCGGCGACCAGCCGGAGGACGATCGCCCCGAGCACCAGGTAGCCGGCGAACTGGTGTATGGCATACGTGTCCTCGTCGCCGCTGAGGTAGGCGACGATGAAGGCGCCGGACAGCACCGCGTGCCAGCCGTACAGGATGCTGAACTCGAGCGCGTGCGGCTTGCGACGCCGGGAGGCTCCGTGAACATCAGTCGTCGTCATGGTGCACCTGCTCCGTCGACGTCCCGCCGGCGCCCGCCGCATCGGTTCCCGTCGCCAATTGCCAGCCGGCCGCGAACAGGGCGATGACGATCGCGGCGACGATGGTCTGTCTTGCAACTCTCGGGAGCACGGGCGACGTCCCTTTCCGTGGTTGATCTCCACAGTCTGGACCCGCCGACCTGAACCGGCGATGAGGCCGCCGTTCATCGCCGGTTCATCTTGGATGCGGAAAACTCGCCCATGCGCGCCCTTCTCCTTGTCGCCCTGCTGGCGATCCTGTTCGCATCGCCGCCGACGGTGGTGCCGGCGGACGAGGATCGTGACCGGGCCCGCGCGGCCATCGCCGCCGGCCGCATCCTGCCGCTGACGACGATCGCCGAGCGGGCGACGGCGCAGTTCGGCGGCACGGTGCTGGACGCGGAGTACGAGGACGGCGACGATGAGGGGGATGAGCATGGCGGGCAGGGGACGCGCCGCGGCCTCTACCGCATCAAGCTGCTGACCGCCGACGGGCGAATCCTGAAGCTCGCCTACGACGCGGTCGGCGGCGACCTGATCAGCCGGCGCGGCCGCCACCGCGAACGCCATCGTGGCGGCCCGGGCGAGGACGACTGACGATCATGCGCCTTCTCGTGGTCGAGGACGATCCGATCCTGCGGCGCCAGCTCGTCGACCGCCTGGGCCACGGCGGCTACGCGGTCGATGCCGCGGGCGACGGCGAGGAGGCCGCCTTCCTCGGTGCGACCGAACCGTACGACGCGATCGTCCTAGACTTGGGGCTGCCGAAACGGGACGGTCTCTCCGTGCTGCGCGGCTGGCGTGGGGCCGGCATCACCGTTCCCGTGCTGATCCTGACGGCGCGCGACCACTGGCACGACAAGGTCCTGGGCATCGACGCCGGTGCCGACGACTACCTCGGCAAACCGTTCCACGTGGAGGAGCTGCTGGCCCGGATCCGCGCCCTGATCCGCCGCGCTCAGGGCCATGCGTCCTCCGAGATCCGCGTCGGCCCGCTGCTGCTCGACACCCGTTCCGGCACCGTCGTTATCGACGACCGACCGCTCGACCTCACGGCGTACGAGTTCCGCATCCTCTCCTACCTGATGCACCATGCCGGCGAGGTGATGTCCCGGACCGAACTGACGGAGCACGTCTACGCCCAGGATTTCGATCGTGATTCCAACACCGTCGAGGTATTCGTCGGCCGCTTGCGGAAGAAGCTCGGCGCGAACCTGATCACGACCGTGCGCGGGCTGGGCTATCGGCTGGAATGCCCGTCGGACGAAGAACGATGACCCGGCCGCGAGGGTCGCTTCGCCTCCGCCTGCTGATCGGTGCCGCGGTGTGGATCGCGGCCGCCCTGCTGATCGCCGGGGTGATCCTCGCGCACCTGTTCGCGGATCACGTCCATCATCGGTTCGCGGCCGAGCTCGGCCACCATCTGGACCAGCTCGCCGCCGGCCTCGACATCGATGCGGACGGCAAGCCGGTGATCGTTCGCGCCTTGTCGGACCCGCGCTTCGCGCGCCCGTTGTCCGGCCTCTACTGGCAGGTCGGCGCCGAGGGGCAGGGGGCCCTGCGGTCCCGATCGCTGTGGGACGAATCGCTGGCGCTGCCGGACACCGCCGACGACGACGGACGGGTCGCCGAATTCTGGATCGAGGGACCGAACCGGCGCCCGCTGTTCGTGCTCGCGCGCTCGCTGCTGCTCCCCGACGCGCCCGATCCGCTGCGGATCGCCGTCGCCGAGGACCTGAGCGACCTCACCGTCGCGCGCGAGGCCTTCAACCGCACGCTCGCGCTTTCGCTGCTCGCCCTCGCCGCGGCGCTGATCGGCGCCGCCGTCATCCAGGTGACGCTGGGACTGCGGCCGCTTCGCCGGCTGCGGGACGAACTCGTCGAGATCCGGGCCGGGCGAAAGCGCCGGTTCGCGCGGCCGATGCCGGCCGAAGTCCAGCCCCTCGTCGACGACCTCAACGCCTTGCTCGATTACGCCGAAAGCGTCGTCGAGCGGGGGCGCCTGCAGGCCGGCAATCTGGCGCACGGCCTGAAGACCGACCTGGCGATCCTCGCCAACGAAGCGGAACGGCTGGCCGCACCGCATCTCCCCACGGATGCCGCCCCGACAGCGCGGATGATCCGGGAGCGCGTCGCCGGTATCCGTCGGCAGCTCGACCATCACATGGCGCGCGCCCGCGCCGCGGCATCCCGCGGGCTGCCGGCGGCGTCCGTCGATGTCGCCGACGGTGTCGAGGCCTTGCTGCGGGTCATGCGCAAGGTCCACGCCGACCGCGCGCTCATGCTCCACAGCGAGGTCGCCCCCGGGCTCGCGTTCTCGGGTGATCGACAGGATCTGGACGAAATGCTGGGAAACCTCCTGGACAACGCCTGCAAGTGGGCAGACCGAGAGGTTTGCGTCACCGCGTCGGGCGAGAGCGGCACGCTGGTCGTTTGCGTCGATGACGACGGGCCCGGACTGACGCCGAGCCAGCGAGTGGCCGTCCTGACGCCAGGCGTCCGCCTCGACGAGGCGACACCCGGCAGCGGCCTCGGCCTCGCCGTGGTCCACGACCTCGTCCATCTCTACGGCGGTGAGCTCGACCTCACCCCATCTCCCCGCGGCGGACTCCGCGCGTCGCTGAGATTGCCGGCGACGCGTTGAGTGGTCGAGGCGACGCGTTGCTTGAGCTGTAGTCGGCTATTGCGTGTCGCCGCCGAATCGGCCTCGTCATCGCCGCTCCCCGGCCGGGATTCCGGGGGGTCGGCAAGCGGAGCATGCCCGCGACAAGGGTCATTCGGTGATGTCGCCGGCGTCGCCTATATGCCAAGTGCCCCCGAGGTCGTAACGCTCCCCGGCGTCCGTGCCGCCCTCGGCATAGGCATAGGCCGTCTCGTAGGCGGCGGCGGTCGACTGGTCGCGGCGGCGGTCGCGGGCGGAGGCGAGATTGATCGCCGCTCGCCAGTCGTAGAAGCGGTGATCGCCGATCTGCGCGACCGGCGGCGTGCCGCCGAAGTCGACGAGATAGGGCGAGACGGATCCCCGCGCCGCCCGGGCGGCGACGATGTCGGCATTCTGGAAGAACAACGCGCCATTGGTGAGATCGGGAAGCCGGCCGGCGAGGATCAGATTGAGGATGGTGTCGAACTGGACGCTCTGGCCGTAGTCGAGCGGCGGCAGGCGGCGCCAGCCGCCGACCCTGGTCGCCGGCTCGAACTGGTTGGGTGCGTCGATGACCGCCTGCACGCTGCCCTGGAACAGCCCGGAGTTCACCCGGTTGAGAACGCAGAAGACGACGGCCGCGATGCCTTCCTCGCCCTGATTGCCGGCCTCGGCCCAGGCGACCCGGCCGAGAGCGTCGCGGTCTTCCCAACTCAGCGCGAAGGGAAGGATCGTGGGGCCGGCGGAAGACCCCGCGTATCCCTGCGCCGCCCGGACGTCCTGAATGCAGGAGGCATTGGGATCGGCGATCGTCGAGCACAGCGGAAGCTCGGCGACCGACGCGTGTGCCGCATCGGGTCGGTAATGGGCGGAGGGTCCGTCGTCGCCGGGACCGGCGCAGCCGGAAAGACCCAGCAGCAGGACGGCGGCGGCGATGCTGATGTACTCGATCGATGGCGCGATCACGTCTACCTCACCCGGCGCAGTTCGACAGAAGATGATCGCATCATCCACACCCGGCGCAAACTTCTACTTGCGTCTCTTTCGAAAAAGCCGTGGCGATCTCGACCTCTGCCCCGGCGGACCTTCCTCGGGGGCACGCCAGAGTAGACGCCGGTTGCGTTCGCGCCCGGTTCGTCCGCGCTATGTCTTCTGCCGATCGCGGCCATGTCGTGGATCGGCGGCGCTGCCTTGGGCTTGCCGATTCGCTCCGGCCTTCCGACCTCCGCTGGTGAGGGTGCCGATGGCGGGCACGTCGCCTGGGCGTGGCCGGCACCAAGCCCGGCACGAAGTTGAGGAGACGGACATGACGGTGAGGACTCGTTCCGCGGAGTTGAACCGTCGCACGTTCCTCGCGTCCCTGGCGGGCGCGGGCGCGGCCGGCATGCTCGGCGCGGGCGGCACTGCGGCGCAGCCCGCTTTCCCCGCCCCACTCACCCGCGGTGTCCCGTCCAGCGGCGAGCGAATCCCGGTCGTCGGCATGGGCAGCTGGATCACCTTCAACGTCGGCGACGACACCGCCCTCAGGAACGATCGCGCGCAGGTTCTGCAAGCCTTCTTCGATCGCGGCGGCACGCTGATCGACTCCTCGCCCATGTACGGCTCCTCGGAGGCGGTCATCGGCGATGGCCTCGAGCGCATCGGCCGGACGGACGCGGCCTTCGCCGCGACCAACCGGTGTTTTCAGGCCAAGGCGCCGACGCCTGTCGTCGCTGCATAGGCCCACGGCAGGACGTCGTCGAGCCGGCTCCTTTACGCTCACCTCGACCCCAGGCCGGCGATCAATGCCGGCTCGCGCCATGCCGGCCTGGTGTGCCGGGCCGCCTCGTCGACGAACAGGGGGCCCCTTTCGGCGTGTGCCGATCCGGGGTCCCGGTCCGGTATTGATCGACACAGCGTCTCGCCGCCCTCGCGGCGGGCTTCCCGAGCGCTGCGGCTGACGCGGACCACCACGTCCTCGCGGAGGCTCCGCGCCAGCGTTCCCCGCCGGACCGCCTGTTCGGCCGCCTGCCGATCGGCGCCGGTCTCCAGCCAGAACTGAGCGGCGAGAATGTGATGAAACAACGCAGTCTCGGGGTCGCCCGCGTCTTCGAAGCGTTCGGCCAGCCTTTGGTGCGTCGCCGGATCGGCGCAGTCCGCGGGCACGGGATCGGCGGGGCCCTCACTCTCGACAGCGGCGCTCGGAGCCGTGGCCGGCCCGGTCGTCTCTGCGTCCCGCGCCGTCGGCGATCGGGTGTGGCGGTGAGCCGGGACGAAAAACGTCTCCCGCTCCGCATCGGTCAAGTTGCGGACGACCGCGGCGTGGGCGTAGTCGATCAGCGCGCTCACGTCCGAGACGACGCTGCTCTTGATGAGATGCACGATGTTCGAACTGGCGACGGCGGCGATCTGATCGCCATCTGGGCTGAACATCGCGGACACCAGGAACGCATCGATCGTGTGCGACGACAGCATGAGGCCGGTCTGGCCATCCCAGAGCCGGATCGTACCGTCATGCGACGCGGTCAAGATGCTCTTTCCGTTGTTGTTGAAGGCGACCGACTGCACCCAGTCCTGATGGGGAAGGGTGGCGAGCGCTGCGCCGTCGGCGGTTCGCCACAGCCGGACGGTTCGGTCGTTCGAGGGGGTGGCGATGCGGTCGCCCGAGGGACTGAAGACGACATCCTTCACCGGCTCCTGGTGGTGGAGCGTGAGCAGCAGCGCTCCGGTGCGCGCGTTCCACACCCGCGCGGTATGGTCTTGGGACGCGGTCGCCGCCAACTCCCCCGAGGGACTGAAGACGGCCACGTCGATCACGCCGCCGTGGCGGAGAATCGCCGTCTCGGCGCCGGTTCGAGCATCCCAGATCCGCGCCGCGTCGTCGGCGGCGGTGGTGACGACCGCGGCCCCGGTGGGATCGAACGCGGCGGCGTAGACCCATCCCGGATGTGCGAGCACGGCGCGCTCACGCCCGGTCCGGGCGTCGACGACGCGTGCCGTTCCGTCCCTGGAGGCGGTGACGAACGCCTCGCCCGAGGCGGCGAACCGAACCGACGAGACCGCGCCGCCATGAGGGACGGCGGCGACTTGCGCTCCACGGGCGCGATCCCAGATCCGCGCCCGACCATCTTCCCCACCCGAAACGATCGTCTTGCCGTCGGGGCTGAGCGCGACGGAGAGCAGGGGGCCGCCCGTCCCGATCACCTGCTGCCTGGCACCGGTGCGGGAATCCCAGACCCGGATCGAGCCGTCGAGCGACGCCGTCACGGTTTGGTCGCCGGACGGATCGAACACGGCCGCGGTCGCGCGCTGGGCATGATCGAGGCCGACCACGTCGGGCGTCGCCGCCGCGCTCCAGACCCGGGCGGCGTCATCGGATGTGGTGACGAGCAGATCCCCTGTATCGTCGAAGCAGACCGAGCGCACGGCTTCGTCATGCCGGAGGGTCGCGAGCAGATCGCCGTCGGATGCGTCCCACAGCTTCGCGGTGCCGTCGGACGAAATCGTCGCCACCTGGTCGCCGGCGGGACTGAACACCGCGGCCGAGACCCAGTCGTCGTGCTCCAAGGGGCGGGTGGCCTCGACGCCGTCGAGGCGCCACAGCCTGGCCGCGCCTTCGTTCGAAGCGGAGACGAGGAGAGCGCCGTCGGGACTGAAGGCGACCGTCCGGACCACGCCCGCGTGCTTGAAGGACCGCACGAGCGCGCCGGTCTGGGCTCGCCAGAGGCGCGCCGTGTAATCCTCCGACGCGGTCGCGACGAACTCGCCGTTCGGGCTGAAGGCGGCATCGAGCACCGCATCGCGATGCTTGAGCGTCGCCACGCGGGCGCCGGAGACGGCGTTCCAGATCGCCGCCGAGCCGTCGTCGGACGCGGTCACGATCCGGTCGGCGGCGGGATTGAAGCGAACCGCCCGGACGGCGTCGCCGTGCCGCAGCGTCAGGATCGGCGCGTCGGCCGCAACGCCCCAGACCCGCGCCGTGCCATCGAGTGACGCGGTCGCGATGCGGTCGCCGCGCGGAGCGAAGGCGACGGCGACGACGCCGCCGTCGTGCTTGTAGGTGCTGCGGAGGGCGCCGGTTTCGGCGTCCCAGAGGCGGGCGGTGGCGTCTTGAGAGGCGGTGACGACGGAGTCGCCCGCGGGCGCGAACGCCGCGGCGAGAACGGGCCCTTCGTGCGCGAGGCGGACGACGAGCCCGCCGTCGCGAACCCGCGAGATTTCCGCCGTCCCGCTCTGGGAGGTGGTGACGATGCGGTCGCCGCGCGGGCTGAACGCCGCTGCGATCGCGGGCGAGCCCTGCGGCAGGACGCTTTTCAGCGAGTCTTCCTGCACCGCCCGATAGAGCGCCGAGACCGCCGAGCGATCGATCGGGCGTTCCGGCCGATCGGGGTCGGCGGGCAGCGCCTCCAGGCTCAGCAGCATGGCGAGCTCGAAATGGCTGCGTTCGATCGCATGCTGCGCCGCGCCGGCGAGATGGAGCGACTGGTTGCGCAGCGCCTGTTCCAGCTTCTCCTGAGCGATCTGTTGCTGGACGGTCGCCTTCTCCGCCGCCGCATTCGCGCGATTGCGTTCGATCACGGCCTCATGGCGCTTGATCAGAGCTGCGACGGCGCCCGATCCCGCCAGCATCGACAGGGCGGCGAAGGCGGTGGCGATGAGGCGCAGTCGGCGGCGCTTGCGCCGCGCGCCGGCTTCGGCGAAGACGGTCGATGCCTCGACGTAATCGATGATGGCGCGGTCGAGTTCCGCCCGCCGTCGCGCCAGCAGGCTCTGGCCTTCGGCCAGCGGCCGCCCGGCGTGCAGCAGCAGGCTGTCGCGATCGAGCGGCTCGGCTACGGACCAGCGGACCGCGGCCTGCTCCAGGCGGGCGCGGATCTGCAGGTCGGCGCAGTCGTCGAGGAGCAACTGGCGGGCGCGGTCCCAGCGCGTCAGCAGCGCCTCGTGCGCCAGTCGGACACGAGCCCCCTCCGCGTCCCCGTCGGCGATCAGGAGCCTCACGTCGGCGGCGAGGAAGCAGTCGACCAGGTGCCGCCGCGGCGTTTCCGGCGGGAACGCGGACAGCAGCGCCGCCCGCCCGCTGATGCGGACCTGAACGTCCTGGGACGCGGTCGCCACCGCCCTCAGGACCTCCGGCAGCGCCGCCTGGACTTCGGCCGGAAGCGTCGCGAACGTCTCCTCGGCGCGCTGCCCGAGCGCGCCCTCGAGCCCACCCAGTTCCGCGTAGGCGGCGAACGTGAGCACGCCCTGGTCCGTCCGCCGCTGCCACAACTGATCGAGGGTGAAGGCCAGCACCGGCAACGCCGACGGGGCTGCGAGCGCGGCTTCGAGCAGGGTCTCGTCGAGGCCGACGCCAGTCTCGCGGTCGAACTCGAACTGCACGCCGGCCTCCCGCGCCGGACGGCGGATGATCTGGCTGAACTCGGCGACGTCGGGCGGCGTCAGCAGGTAGCGGGCGCCCTCGCTCGACAGCCGGGCCAGCGCCGGCGCGCTTTCCAGGCGGTCGAAGAAGTCGCTGCGCATGGTCGCGACGATCCAGCACACGCCCGAGGTGGCGAGCGCTTCGAGCGTCGCGACGAACGCATCCCGCTCGCCCGACGCGAGGCGCTCCAGGGTAAACAGCTCCTCGAGTTGGTCGATGATCACCACGAGGCGAGCCTCGGCGCTTTCGGTGAGGTCCGCTCCGGCGGCGGCGGCGTCGAGTCCGCACCGGATGGCCTCGGCCGCACCTCTCGGGTCGGCCGCGAGAAGGGCGCCGAGGCTGGCACCGTCATGACCGAGGCGCGACAATTCGGGCAGCGCTTCGGGGCGGAGCAGCGCGTCGCCCAGTCCCGCCAGCACTTCCGGGGCGACGTCGGCCGGCCGCAGCACGAGGTGGCGGCACAGCGCGACGCGGCCGATCATGCCTGGAAGCTTCAGGTCGGGCAGCAGGCCGGCCTTGACCAGCGAGGACTTGCCACTGCCGCTGGCGCCGAAGACGAGGACGAAGGCGCAGCCGTCGGTGACCTTGCGGGCCAACAGCTCGCGGAGCTGATTGCGCGCGCGGGTTCGCCCGAAGAACACCTGCGCGTGGCCGAGGTCGAACGACTCCAGGCCGCGGTAGGGGCTGCCCCGCAACCAGCGGATGCTGGCCGGTCCCCCCCGCTCGCCGCCATCGATGATCCGCTTCAACAGCAATTCGCGGAGATGCTCTTCGAGCATGGCCTCGAACTCCGCCGCGGCCGCGAAGTCGCGGAACGCGGCGGTGAAGGTTCCCGCCTCGACGTCGAAGAACCATCGCTTCAGGAACGCGTCGACCTGGCGCTTCTGCAACCGCTGCTGCTCGAGTTGCGCGTCGTCCTCGAGCGAGGCCATCACCGGTGCGGTCTTGCGATAGAACAGGACGTCCGGCAGCTTGCTCGCCTTCTGCGAGGCGAGCGCATCCTCGAATTCCCATTCGGTGCCGGTGACGACGCCGCCCGACAGCGGACCCGGATACGCGTCATTCGGCAACGGCACGCCGAGGCGCGACCAGAGGATGACGACGACGATGTCGGTCTCGTGCGGCGGCGTGATCGAGTCCTGGAAGTGCTTGGACGCCACCAGCGGCTTCCGCTCCCACAGCACCGGCTCGACCTGAAAGTGATAGGCGAACTCCCGATCGAGCCGCTCGATGATGCGCTGTGCGATCAGCCGCTCCGGGCGCACGTCGCCGGGCGAAGAAATGAAGATGCGCACCCGGCGCGGGGCGCCGTCGCCGTCGGCCGCGGAGGACGCGTCATCCGCGGCCGGTAGGGCTTGCAGGAGTGCGGATGATCCGTCGCCCATCGATTCGGAGAGGTGCGTCAGCACGGGCCGCCGAGGTCGCCTGGCCTGCTCGGCAGCGCGCGGAAATCGCCCCTCCGCTTGCTGCGGCCGGTCTCGACGACGAGCGTAGCGGCGGCGACGTCGAGAGCGTCGATCATCGCCACCTCGCGCGCCTGGCCGGGCGCTTCCATGCGCAGATCGGCGCCGCCGTCACACGAGGACACCTGCCATGACTCCCCCAAGATCCGGTGGTCAATCCACCACAGTCTGCCATATTTGGCCCACCCAGAGGATCGAATTTAACCTATCATACAAATAGTTTACCCGCGATGGGTTCCATGTTAAAGCTTTTTCGTGTCAACTGGCATGCCTGCGATACAACCTTGTCCTGAGTGTCCAAGTGAGGCGCACTATCGAGATGGGCGCTCTTTCACTAAAGATTATTGTTGCTGTCATCGGCATCTCTACTTCTGTCCTCGGGGTAGCCGGCTATTTGAGCTACGCGAAATTCGCGCAAACGGCGCTTTCGCTCACCGAAGCGCGCCTGTTCGTCTCGGTGCGGGAGATGCGGGGGGCCATCGCGACCGGGCTGAGTATCGGCTTGCCGCTCTCGATGATGAGCAACGTGCAGGCGGTGCTCGAGCGCGAGGCGCGGAAGGACCCGCGCATTCGGGGGATCGCCGTGTTCGACGAACATGGTCGCGAGCTGTACGGCATCGGACGGCGGGACCATGACGCGCTGCCCGACATCGCCGCGGGCGCGCCGGAGTGGAGCGCGACCTTGACCAGAGCGATCGTCGCCGGCGCCGAGTTGCGCGACTCGCTTGGCCTGCCCGCAGGCCGCCTCGCGCTCTGGTACGAGCGCGAAAGCCTCGATACGCTCAAGCGCGACTTCCTGACGCGGCTGGCTCTGGGCGCCGCCGCGCTCGTGGTTTTCGTCACCGGCGCCGCCGCGCTCGCCACCCTCCGGATCGTGGGTGCACTGGCCGCGCCGCGCGAGAGCATCGTGGCCCACTGCCGCTCGGCGCTCGGCCGCGACGTGCACGTCGCGGAGACGCTGCGGCCCGCAGCCGGGCTCGACCGCGACGCGGCGTCGGCGGTGAAGTCGGCGGTCGAGGTGAGGCGGCTCATCGCCGCGCGCAGCGCCGATCTCCGCCGCCTCTGCACCGAGGAGTGATGTCGTTCCGCCAAGCGACGGCGCTGCTGATCGCCACGGTCGTGACGATCGTCACGCTGACGCTGCTGCTGTACACGCTGTGGATCGGGGCGAATTTCGAGCGGATGATCCGCCCCGATCTGGAGACGAAGCAGGGGGCGCTGTCGCAGGCGCTGGCCGCCCGGATCGAGCGGGCTGTCGACCTCGGCATCCCGCTCGCGGCGATGGTGGGGGTCGACGAGGCGCTCGACCGCGCGATCGCGGCCGACGGCGAAACGGAGTTCCTCATCGTCTCCGATCGCAGCGGCGCCGTGCTCTACCGCGCGGGTGTCGAGGCCGCGCAGGCGCAGGCGATCATCGCCAGGCTCGACCGCGCCGTCCCGTCGCCCGCGATCGTGCTGCGCAGCGGCGACGGGACGGGCCAGGAGCCGGCGCCGATCGGCGGCGGCGGGGGGGCGATGGCGCGGATCGACGATTTCTTCGTCACCGCGACGCCGATCCGTCGCGGTGACGAAACCGTCGGCCTGCTCCACGTCGGCGTCGATGACGACTTCGTCGACCGAACCCTGCGGGAGTCCCGATGGGACACGGCGATCGTGCTGGCGGTGGCTCTGCTGATCGCGGTCGAGCTGATCGTGCTGTTGATCCGCGAGGGCTTGATCGGTCCGCTCACGCTGGTCGACCGGCTGCTGCGCAACATCATCGGCCGCAGGTTCACCCACGTTGCCGGCGCTTCGACCGACGCCGGGCTGCGCGCCGCGACCGAGGCGCTGAACGACCTGGTCCGCGCCACCGACCGCGCCTACCGCACCTTTGTCGCCGACGCCGATCGCGCCGCCGCAGCGGTGGCGGGCCCGGTGCGGCAGGCGATCGTCGATGTGGTCGAGGACGTTCGCACCCGCGCGGCATTCAGCGCGCGCGGCGAGCCGGAGACGCTGACGGACTCCCATCTCGCCCGCGCACGGTTCCTCGCGTTCCTGTTCACCTTCGCCGAGGAGCTGACCCGGCCGTTCCTGCCGCTCTACCTGAAGGACGTCGCCGCGGCGACGCTGCAGAGCGACGCTGCGCTCTGGAGCGGGCTGCCGATCACCGTCTTCATGCTCACCTCGGCGATCGGCAATCCGATCGGGGCGGCGCTCGCCGATCGCCTCGGCCGCCGCGTGTCGTTCGCCATCGGTGCCGGACTCTCCTCGATCGGGCTGGTCGGCGCGGCGATCCCGTTCTCCTACGTCGATCTGGTGGCGTATCGCGGCCTCTCCGGCCTCGGCTACGCGTTCTGCCTCGTCGCCTGCCAGGGATACGTGATCGACCGCAGCGAGCCCGCCGACCGCGCCAAGGGGATCGCCTTCTTCGTCGGCGGCATCATCTCGTCGGCGATCTGTGGTCCGGCGATCGGCGGGGTCTTCGCCGACAGGATGGGCTATCAGGGAACCCTGATCATTGCCGCCCTCGTCGCGGCACTGGCCGCGGCGGCGGCGTGGATTCTGCTCCGGGACGACTGGACGGAGGCCCGGGCCACAGCGCCCGCCGGCTCCTTCGGTGCGCTCGCCCGCGCCCTGATCGCCAACATCCGCTTCGTCGCGGTCGCGCTGCTGGCCGCGGTTCCGGCGAAGGCGCTGCTGACCGGCTATGTCTTCTTCCTGCTGCCGCTGGTTCTGGCGCGGGATGGCGCGAGCGAGGCCGAGATCGGCCGCATCGCGATGACTTATGGCCTGACGGTGGCGGTCGCGGCGCCGGTCGCGGCCTGGGTCGCCGACCGCGCGCGCGTCCATGCGCTGCTCGTGGTCGCAGGCGGTTTCGTCGCCGCAGGCGCGCTCGCGGCTCCGCTGTTCGTCGACGGTGCCGCCGCGCTGCTCGTGGCGACCGTCGGCTTCGGACTGGGTCAGGCGATGAGCATGGCCTCGCAACTGACGCTCGTCACGCACGTCTGCCGCGCCGAGATCGCGAGCTTCGGCCACCAGAGGGTGCTCGGCGTGTTCCGGCTGATCGAACGGCTCGGCAATGCGGCGGGGCCGGTGTTCGCCGGTTTGCTCGCCGTCGAGGTCGGGTTCGATCGCTCGGTTCCGTTGATCGGCGGAGCAGCGGCGTGCGCGACGCTCCTGTTCTGCGCCGTCCTGTCGCTCTGCCCGGACCCGGCGGCGCGGCGAGGCTCGATGGGGTTGAACCAGCCTGGGGAGGAACGCCCATGACCCGTGCGCGATCGATGCTCGCCGCGGTTTTCCTGTGCGGGTGCGTCGCGCACCCGGCCCTGGCCTCGCCCGGACCGCCCGGCCGCGACCGGGTGTTCCACGTCTTCATGCTGCTCTGGCGCGGCGAGAGCGACGTCGAGCGCGGCTTCCGCGCCTACGTCGAGGAGAAGGGGCTGCCCTTCCGGCTGACCGTCCGGAGCGCCGATCAGGACGAACGACTCGCGCGCCGCTACGTCGCCGAGGCGAAGGCGCTGAGGCCCGATCTGGTCTACACCTGGGGGACGACGGCGACGCTCGCCGCCGCGGGCGAGTTCGACAAGGTCGACCCGGCGGCCAACATCACCGACATACCGATCGTCTTCACGATGGTGGCCGATCCCGTCGGCGCGCGGATCGTCCCCGACGTCCGCTCGTCCGGGCGCAACGTCTCCGGTGTGACCCAGACGGTTCCGGTCGACAGTGAGATCGAGGCGATCAGCGCCTACAGGCCGGTGACCAAGCTTGCGATCATCTACAATCCGACGGAGGTGAACTCCGTTCTCAAGGTCGCCGAACTCCGCGCCGCCGGTGCTGCGCGGAAATTCACCGTCCTCGACCGGGCGATCCCGCTCGATCACAGCGGCCGGCCGAATGCGGAGCTGATCCCGACCATCCTCAAGGAGATCGTCGCCGAGCGGCCGCAGTTCCTCTATCTCGGCCCGGACACCTACGTCGCGAAGCGGGCCGACCAGATCACCCGGTTCGCGAACGACGAGCGCTTGCCGTCGTTCGCCGGGGTGGAGCTCGTTCTGTGCCAATCCCATGCGCTGTTCGGTCTGTTCGCGCGCTACCACACGCTCGGCAAACTGACCGCGCGCAAAGTGGAGCAGATCCTCGTCGAAAAGCAGCGGCCGCAGGACATCCCGATCGAATCCGTCAATACGTTCACCTACGTCATCAATCAGACGGTGATGTCGCAACTCCAGCTGTACCCGCCGATGAGCGTGCTCGATTACGCCCGGGTGGTGAAGAGCTGCGACGAACTCGGCGAGTGACGGGGACGCCGGTGCGCGATGACGTGCGAGTGCTCGGAGGGCGAGACCCGAGGCGGTTGTGGGACGGCGACATCCTCGGTCTCGAGTGTTTCAATCCCGGGACGGAAGCGCGGGAGAAGCTCGACGTTCGCCTGCTGACCGCGGACGACGTCGCGGACGCCGAGGCGCTGCACCGGCGGGCGCGGGCGTCGCTGACGGATCCGACCACGCTGCGGTTGGACACCGCGGCGTTTTTTCGTGACCATTTGGGCGAAAGGGGCTGCATCATCGGCGTTTTCCAGCAGCGCCGGATGATCGCCTATGGCGTCCTCGGTTTCCCCGATCGGCGCGACGACGATTGGGGCCGCGATGTCCGCCTGCCCGACGACGAGGTCGAGCGCCTCGCCTATCTCGACGGGGCGTCCGTCGACGCCGGCTGGCGCGGCTGCGGCCTGCAGCGGGCGCTGGCGCTGATCCGGCTCGAGCTCGCACGCGCGCGCGGCCGACGCCACGCGCTCTCCACCGTCGCGCCGAAAAACTTCTACAGCTGGCGCAACCTGATGATGGTCGGGCTTCGCATCAAAGGGATGGCGGTCAAGTACGGTCTCGGCTGGCGGTTTATTCTGCATGCCCGCATCGGCGCGCAGGTCGATGCGCTGGAGGGGCCGTCGGGCGTCGCCCGACTGGACGACTACGCGCTGCAACGCCGCCTGCTGCAGGCCGGATACTGGGGCCACGCCTGCGTGGAAACCGCGAGCGGCGCCCGCGCCGTCGCCTTCGCCCGCCCCGCCGTCCTCGATCCACGGTCCGGCAAAAGTCAGGCCGGGGGATGATCGCCGTCACGTGTGGTGCCAACGCGCAGCGCTCGGAAATCACCCCGTCGTGCCGAGGCCGCTGGCGATGGCGTTGACGACCTGCAGCAGGCGGGGCAGAAGCGCGGGGGCAGCGTCCACGCCCTGGTCCTGGCTCGCGCGCCAGTCCCGAAGAAGGCGGATCTGTTCCAGGTGCAGCGGGCGCAGTGCTGCCGAGCGGAGTTCGATGGAGCGGGTCAGCATCGGGCGCCCCAGGCCTTTGCGGCTGACCGCCACGAACCGACCGCCACAATTGACCAGCGGTCAGATCCGCGGGAGATGTACCGCTCGTGCGCGGAGCCCGCGTCCGCCTCAGGCGAGGAGGAAGTAGTCGCCGGCCGTGACGTAGGTGACCGCATCGATGCCGGTGAGGATGATCTGGAAATCCCCGGCGTCGAGGGCGGCGTTGCCGTTGATGTCGATCTGCAGCCGGTCGGTCGCCCCGTCGAAGCGGATGTTGGTCCCCGCGGCGAACGCTCCGCCGATGGCGACGGTGCCGGGGCCGGCCGCCGCGAGGGTGCCTGCGCCGACGCGCAGCAGCGCTTCCAGGCCGGCGGTGAAGTCGAGCCGGTCGCCGTCCGCCGGCACCGCCAGCACCGTGTCGACGCCGCCGCGGGTCACGTCGCCCGCGGCGGCGAAAGAGGTGGCCGACCAAGTGAAGACGTCGGCGCCGGTGCCGCCGACGAGGCTGTCGTTGCCGGTGCCACCCGCCAGCGCGTCGTCGCCGATGCCGCCGACGAGCGTGTCGTTTCCCGCCCCGCCGGCGAGGCTGTTGGCGCCGCCGTTGCCGGTGAGGACATTGGCGGCGGCGTTGCCGGTGCCGTCGATCGCTGCCGCCCCGGTCAGCGCCAGGTTCTCGACCTGGGCCAGCGGGGCGAGCGACCAGGTGATCGACGCCTCCACCCGGTCGACGCCGCCGCCGGCCAGTTCGACGATGCTGTCGAGGTCGGCCAGCCGGTAGACGTCGTTGCCACCGCCGCCGTTCAGCGTGTCGCTGCCGGCGCCGCCGACCAGCGTGTCGTCGCCACTGGTGACGGCGTTGGCGCCACCGTCGTTCAGCACCCGCCAGTCGCCGTAAAGGACGTCGTTGCCGCCGCCGCCGAGAAGCGAGTCGTTGCCGGCGCCCACCAGCGCCGCGGTGGGAGAGAGGACGCCGACGTCGCCGACGATCACGTCGTTGCCGTCTCCGCCGTCGATCGTGTCGCCGCCGGCGAAGAAGCGGGCCCCGGCGACGATGCTGCCCGAGCCCGCCTCGCCGAACAGCGTGTCGTTGCCGGCGCCGCCCTGGAGGCTGTCGGCGCCGCCGAACAGGCCGCTGCCCGAGGAGATCGCGAAGCTGCCGCTATCGCCGATCAACCGGTCGTCGAGGAGGCCCGCGTCGATGCTGTCGGCACCGCCGATGAGGACGACGGGGCCGAACAGGTCGCTCTCTTCGGCATCGCCGTAGACGGTGTCACTGCCGTCGCCGGCGGTCAGCCGGTCGCTGCCTTCCGTGAAGGACAAACCCTCGGCGACGGTACGCTCGGGAACGTCGCCCGAGACCACGTCGTTGCCGCCACCGCCGTCGAGCGTGTCGTTGCCGCCACCGCCTGCGAGCGTGTCGTTGCCGCTGCCACCGGCGAGACTGTTGGCCGTGTCGTTCCCGAGGAGGACGTCGGCGTAGGCAGAGCCGACGACGTTTTCGATCGACGCCAGCTGGTCGAGGCCGGCGGCGCCGAGCGCGGAACCGGTCGAGAGATCCACCGTCACGCCTCCCGGCGCCGTCGCGTAGTCGGCGGTGTCGATACCGTCCCCGCCGTCGATCCTGTCGTTGCCGCCGCCGCCGATCAGCCGGTCGTCGCCGACCTGGCCGGCGAGCGAATCATTGCCGGTGCCGCCGTCGATCGTGTCGCTGCCGCCGGCCAGTTCGTTCGAATAGTATGCGATGAGGACGGACCAATCCCCGATCATACTGTCGTCGCCGCCATCCCCGAACAGGACGTCGGCGCCGAATCCGATGCGGCCGTAGTCGCTCGAGACTTCGGATGCGTCGCCGACCACCGTGTCGGCGTCGTCGCCACCCCTGATAGTGTCGCCGGCGAATGCGGCGAATACATCGAACATCGTTATGGAAAACACGTCGCCGGCCAGAAAATCAGCCCCTGCACCGCCGAGAATTTCGTCTCGATCGGTCTCCAGCGGGTCCGTGCCGAGATCGGCGAAGACGAAATCACCAATGATCTCGTCGTTGCCGGCGCCGCCATCCATCGTGTCCGCACCGGCGAGTTCGTCACCGTTGGTCGTCAGGAAGGGTTCGCGGTCACCGGTGAGGAGGTCGTCGCCGGCCCTGCCGAGCAGGCGATTGGCACCACTGTCGCCGACGAGCGTGTCGTTGAACCCGGAGCCGCCGACGTTCTCGAACGCGATCAGCACGTCGCTGCCGGCACCGCCGGTCGCAGTCCCGGCGCGCAGGTTGACGATGACCGAGCTGGACGCCGTCGCGTACTCGGCCGTGTCGAGGCCCGCGCCGCCGTCGATCGTGTCGTTGCCGGCGCCGCCCTCGATCGTATCGTCGCCGCCGGCGACGAGGGTGCTCCCGCCCGGATTGCTCAGCTGCTGCCAGTCGCCGAAGATCACGTCGTCGCCGGCGCCGCCGGCGATCGAGTCGGCGCCGCCGGAAAACGCTCCGCCTCTGACCACCAGAGAGCCAACGTCGCCCGCGATGGTGTCGTTGCCGGCGCCCCCGAGGATGCGATCGCCGCCGCCGCGGAAGGTGCCGCCTGAGGTGACCCGCACCGAGAAGGCATCGCCGTACAGCTCATCCGCCAGATCACCGGCGGCACCGCCCTCGATCGTGTCGGCGCCGCCGGCGAGCGTGGCATTGCCGCTGACGACGGCGCTCCAATGGTCGCCATGCACGTAGTCGCCGCCGGCGCCGCCGATCAGCCGGTCGCCGCCGGAGGTGCGCGTCCCGCTGGCGAGGCTGAAAACATCCTCGTCGCCGGTGATGTCGTCGGCGCCGCCGCCGCCGTCGATGCTGTCGCTGCCGCCGTTGCCGGTGATCGCGTCGTCGCCGGCCGTCGCCAGCGCGCCGACACTGGAGACGGACGAGGTGACGGTATCGTCGCCGCCGGTGCCGAGAATGAGTGCCATCGACGTGCCTCCTCTTCGTTTATCGTTCTGCGCCTCGCTGGCATGGCCGGTCGATGGTGCCGCGTCGGCGCACCCACTCCGCTCACCCGCGTCGTGCCCGGGGATATGGTGAAATTTCGGAGCGCTTTGCAGGCGCGGGAGGGCGATCGCGGAGTGCCGCCGTTTGCTGTGCTCTCGAGCGAAGGTTTCCGATGGGGGCGAGGATGTCGTCGGCGGATTTGGTCTCGCGAAAGGGCTTGGCGTGTTCGTCGTGGGCGTAGATGAAGGCGTTGGATGTCCGCGTCGATGGGCAGTCTGGCCGCCGGATCAAGCCTCGTGGAGGTGAACGACCCGGTCGCCGAGATAAGGATGATCACGAACCTTCGCTTAGGATGTCGCGATGCTCTGCTTCAGCCGAGCGGCCGTGGCTCGCAGCGCGCTGCTTCAGCGCCCTGGTCACGCGATCGTCGACATTACGGACAGTGAATGGCCCCATTCGATCTGCCTTCACACAATCGCCTTCCTAGGCACGCGTGCGGGCGGTCGCAACGGCGCGGCGCGCCTCATTCGGTCGGCAGGTCGAGCGGGCTCAGCGGCGGACCGAGGAACTCGACACCCCATTTGACGCCGAAGGCGTTGAGCGCGGCCGTGTCGGGCATGCCATCGCGCATCGTTCCGGCAAGCTCCGTGAAAAAGGCCTCCGCATCGAGGGCCGGGTCGATGAGGATGTACTGGCGCGCCGGTGCGTTCATCACGTTGACGAAGCCGTGCTCCACCCCGCCCGGGATGCTGACAACGTCCCCGGCCTCGGCGTAGAAGCGCCGCCCGTCCGCCTCGTAGAGATACCGCCCCTCGAGGACGCGGAAAATCTCCGCCTCGGCGTGGCGATGCCGCGGCGGGCCCTTGCCGGGGGCATTAATCGTCTCGATCAAGCAGAATGCGCCCCCGCTCGCCGCCGGCGGCATGCGCACGAACAGATCGAGTCCGATGGCGGGGATCCTTATGGGGCTCTCCGTGCCGCGGGAGTGAAGGAAGGAAATGCTCATCTGCTGCTCCTTGACGGGTTCGCGCGAAGGGGCTCATGAGACCGTCGCCCGCGGAGTCGGCGGGCGCCGCCGCCGGCACCGGATTCGGCGCCGAGCGTTCACCGCATCGCATCCCCTCGTTCCGTGCAGACGCGACTCAATCACGGCACGCCCGGCTGGGCACGGAGTTTTTCAACGGCCTGTTGGAACGTCTCCACGCGCTGCCGGTGAACTCTGAAGCTGCCGGGCCATTCAAGCTTCGCGGACGGCGTCCGCGTGCTTGCGCCCCACCGCTCGCCCGAGGTTGTCGCTGTAAGCACAAAAAATAGGCATGTGCATAACTATGCCTAATTGTCGATCGTGGGGTTGCGGGCCGGAAGATCGCGCGGCGGCCTCGGCGGCGACTTGGTGGAGGTGTGAGCGGTCATGCGCCGGTGCAGCCGCTTGGCCCTGTTTTTGCCTCTCAACCGTCGGTGTGCCGGTCGGGCTCACTTCAGAGGAGAGGGAGGCTGAACTTGAAGAAGATTTTACTCGCGCTCGGCATCGCCGGCATCATGCTGGCGTGCGGCGGCGACCGCGTCCAAGCGCAGGAGACCATCAAGGTCGGCGTCCTGCATTCCCTGTCCGGCACCATGGCGATCAGCGAGACGACGCTGAAGGACGTCATGCTGATGCTGATCGACGACCAGAACAAAAAAGGCGGCCTGCTGGGCAAGAAGCTCGAGCCGGTGGTCGTCGATCCCGCGTCCAACTGGCCGTTGTTCGCCGAAAAGGCCCGTGAACTGCTGCAGAAGGACAAGGTCGCGGCCGTGTTCGGCTGCTGGACCTCCGTCTCGCGCAAGTCGGTGCTGCCGGTGTTCGAGGAGCTGGACGGCCTGCTGTTCTATCCGGTGCAGTACGAAGGCGAGGAGAGTTCCCGGAACGTCTTCTACACCGGCGCAGCGCCGAACCAGCAGGCGATCCCGGCGGTCGAGTATCTGATGAGCGCGGACGGCGGCGGCGCCAAGCGCTGGGTGCTGCTGGGCACCGACTACGTCTATCCGCGGACGACGAACAAGATCCTGCGCGCCTTCCTGCACACGAAGGGCGTGAAGGACGAAGACATCATGGAGAACTACACGCCCTTCGGTCATTCCGACTGGCAGACGATCGTCTCCGACGTGAAGAAGTTCTCGTCTGCCGGCAAGAAGACGGCGGTCGTCTCGACGATCAACGGCGATGCCAACGTCCCCTTCTACAAGGAGCTGGCGAACCAGGGCATCAAGGCCGAAGACATCCCGGTGGTCGCTTTCTCGGTCGGCGAAGAGGAACTCGCCGGGATCGATACCGCGCCGCTGGTCGGCAACCTCGCCGCCTGGAACTACTTCATGAGCGTCGAGTCGCCCGAGAACAAGAAGTTCATCGACAAGTGGCACACCTTCATCAAGAATCCGAAGCGCGTCACCAACGATCCGATGGAGGCGCATTTCATCGGCTTCAATATGTGGGTACAGGCGGTCGAGCAGGCCGGCACCACCGAAGTCGACGCCGTCCGGCAGGCGATGTACGGCCAGAAGGTGAAGAACCTGACCGGCGGCACCGCCGAGATGCACGTCAACCACCACCTCTCCAAGCCGGTGCTGATCGGTGAGATCCAGCCGAACGGCCAGTTCCAGGTCGTCTGGCGGACCAAGGGCGAAGTCGTCGGCGACGCGTGGTCCGACTACATCCCGGAGAGCGCCAAGCTGACCGCCGATTGGACTTTCCCCTGGGTCTGCGGCAACTGCGAGAAGCCGAGGTTCGGCGCGTCCGTGCCGGCCGGTCTGTAGGCTTGCGACGACAGCCGGGAACGCGCGCGTGATCTCCTCGGGTTCGACCTGGCTGTCTCCTTCGGCCGTCCCTCTCCGGGTGGGCGAGGGACGGGGCCGGCGCGAACGACCGGCGTCTTGGTCCCGGCAGGCGGCGATCGCGGCCTTGGTGGCCGTTCTCGCCGTCGTCCTGGTGGCGCTCGGCGCCGTTCGGGCGCAGGCCGAGGAGTTCGACCAGCTCGTCCAGCAACTCGGCGACCGGGACTTCACGGCGAAGATCGCCGCGGTCGGGACGCTGGCGGCCACGGGCGATCCGCGGGCCGTGCCGATCCTCGATGCGATGGTGGCAGGGAAGCTCGCCACCCGCTTGGACGGCCGGGTGGTGATCCTGGAGCGACGTGGGCAGACGCAGATCATCCGCGATCCACTGACCTTGGCCGAGATCGGCGAAGCTGGGCCCGGCGATGTCGAGCCGATCACCGTCAACAACCGGCTCCGCGGGGCGTTGCGCGGCGCCCTCGGCGGGCTGACCCTGTTGAGCCCCGACGCCAGCCGCCGTCGCGAGGCGGCGGACGCGGTGTTCAAGACACGCGACGCGCTTCTCCTGCCGCTGCTGGAGAAGGCGCTGGCGCGGGAGACGGACGGTGGTGTCCGCGACCGCATGGTCCGTGCCCTGGCGGCGACGCGCACGGCGGCCGCGCCGACGGCGGAGGAGCGCCTGGCCGCGATCGCCACGGTCGAAGGCTTCGCCGACCCCGAGGTGCGTGCCCTGCTGGCGAACGTCGGCGCCGCGGACGCGGACCCGGCCGTCCGCGAGGCGGCAACCAAGGCGCTCGGCGAGGTCGAATTCCGGCTGACGCTGTGGGGGCTGCTCGGCAACGTCTTCCAGGGCGTCAGCCTCGGCTCGGTGCTGCTGCTGGCGGCCGTCGGCCTCGCCATCACCTTCGGCGTGATGGGGGTAATCAACATGGCGCACGGCGAGATGGTGATGCTGGGCGCTTACACCACCTTCGTCGTCCAGGACCTGTTCCGCACCTACGCGCCCGGTGCCATCGATTACGCGCTGCTGGTGGCGGTGCCGACCGCCTTCCTGTTCACCGGCCTCGTCGGCATCGCGGTGGAACGCAGCATCATCCGCTTTCTCTACGGCCGGCCGCTGGAGACGCTGCTGGCCACCTGGGGCCTTAGCTTGGTGCTGCAGCAGGCGGTGCGCACCATCTTCGGCCCCAGCAACCGGGAGGTCAGCAACCCGTCCTGGATGAGCGGCGCGGTCGATCTCGTCGGCGGGCTGACGCTGACCTACAACCGCATCTGGATCATCGTCTTCAGCCTCGTCGTCTTCGCCCTGCTGATGCTGCTGATCCGCAGGACGGCGTTCGGCCTGCAGATGCGCGCCGTCACCCAGAACCGGCGGATGGCAGCCGCAATGGGCATTCGCACCGGCGCCGTCGACGCGCTGACCTTCGGGCTCGGCTCGGCAATCGCCGGCATTGCCGGCGTGGCGCTCAGCCAGATCGACAACGTCAGCCCCAACCTCGGCCAGTCCTACATCATCGACAGCTTCATGGTCGTCGTCTTCGGCGGCGTCGGCAACCTGTGGGGGACGCTGGTCGGCGCGCTGAGCCTGGGCCTCGTCAACAAGTTCCTGGAGCCCTACGCCGGCGCCGTGCTCGCCAAGATCCTGATCCTCGTCGCCATCATCCTGTTCATTCAGAAGCGGCCGCGCGGCCTGTTCGCGCTCAAGGGCCGCGCCGTGGAGAACTGAGGCATGGCCAAGCCGAAGCGCCTGCCGGGGATTCTCGACGGAAACCTCGCCGCGATCGCCACCACCGGCCTTCTGCTCGCCGCCGCCGTTCTGGTGCCGGCGCTCAATCTCTGGGTCGAGCCGGGGTCGGCGCTGCACCTGCCGACCTACCTCGTGAGCCTGATCGGTAAGTACCTGTGCTTCGCCCTGCTGGCGCTGAGCGTCGACCTGATCTGGGGCTACTGCGGCATTCTCAGCCTCGGCCACGGCGCCTTCTTCGCGCTCGGCGGCTACGCCATGGGAATGCACCTGATGCGCGAGATCGGCACCCGCGGCGTCTACGGCAATGCGCTGCTGCCGGACTTCATGGTGTTCCTCAACTGGAAGGAGTTGCCTTGGTACTGGCACGGCTTCGACTCCTTCCCGTTCGCCGTGCTGATGGTGATGCTGGTGCCGGGCGTGCTGGCCGGCGTATTCGGCTGGTTCGCCTTCCGCTCGCGGGTCACCGGCGTTTATCTTTCGATCATCAGCCAGGCGCTGACGTTCGCGTTGATGCTGGCGTTCTTCCGCAACGACATGGGCTTCGGCGGCAACAACGGGCTGACCGACTTCAAGGACGTGCTGGGCTTCGACCTGCAGGCGGACGGCACGCGCGCCACGCTGTTCGCGCTGACGGCGTTGCTACTGGCGGCGGCCTACGTCGCCTGCCGGCTGATCACCCGCTCGCGGCTGGGCAAGGTGCTGGTGGCGATCCGCGACGCCGAGAGCCGGGTGCGGTTCCTCGGCTACCGCGTCGAGTACTACAAACTGTTCGTCTTCGTCGTCTCCGCGGTGATGGCAGGGGTGGCCGGCGCCCTCTACGTCCCGCAGGTCGGTATCATCAATCCGTCGGAATTCGCGCCGGCCGCGTCGATCGAGGTCGTCATCTGGGTCGCCATCGGCGGGCGTGGAACGTTGCACGGCGCCATTCTCGGCGCGCTGCTGGTCAACTACATGAAAAGCTGGCTGACCGGGGCCATCCCGGAACTCTGGCTGTTCGCGCTCGGTGGCCTGTTCATCGCTGTGACGCTGTTCCTGCCGAAGGGCGTCATCGGCTTGCTCGGCCGCGGCACGCGCGAAGCGCTGCCCGATCCGGCCGAGGCGGCGGCGTTGGAAACCGGGACGGCGGGCGCACGGGAGCCGGCGCGATGACCTCGCACGCGCGGCCCGAACGCAAGGACACGATCCTCTACGTCGACGGCGTCTCCGTCAGCTTCGACGGCTTCAAGGCGCTGAACAACCTCAGCCTCTACGTGCTGGCGGGTGAGCTGCGGGCGATCATCGGCCCGAACGGCGCCGGCAAGACGACGATGATGGACGTCGTCACCGGCAAGACCAAGCCCGACAGCGGCGAGGTGTACTTCAACGGCGGCGTCGATCTCACCAAGCTGGACGAGGCACGCATCGCCAATCTCGGCATCGGCCGCAAGTTCCAGAAGCCGACGGTGTTCGAGAACCATACCGTCCTCGACAATCTGCAACTGGCGCTCGCCGGCCAGCGGAGTGCGCTGAGTTCGCTGTTCTTCCGCCTCACCGGGGCACAGCGCGACCGCATCGACGAGGTGCTGCATACGGTGTCGCTGGGCGCGCATCGGCGCCGGCTGGCGGGCGCGCTGTCGCACGGGCAGAAGCAGTGGCTGGAGATCGGCATGCTGCTGATGCAGGACCCGGAGCTGCTGCTGGTCGACGAGCCGGCCGCCGGCATGACCGACGCCGAGACCGAGGCGACGGCGGTGCTGTTGAAGAAGATCGTCAAGAACCACTCGGTCGTCGTCGTCGAGCACGACATGGTGTTCGTGCGCGCGCTCGACTGCCACGTGACAGTGCTGCACGAAGGCTCGGTGCTGGCGGAGGGAACGCTGGATACGGTGCAGGCCAACCCGCAGGTGATCGAGGTGTATCTCGGGCGATGAGAATGAGCGTAGCACCCGTCCGCCCCCTCACCCCGACCCTCTCCCGCAAGCGGGAGAGGGAGCGCCTGTCCGCGCTGCCTCTCCGTCCCCTCGCCCGCTCGCGGGAGAGGGAGGGGCCCGCGCAGCGGGAGGGTGAGGGCGCGCCGGCATGCTGAGCGTCGAGACGGTCGACCTGTTCTACGGCGCCAGCCAGGCGCTGCGCAGCGTCAGCCTGGAAGTGCACAAGGACGCGGTGACCTGCGTGATGGGCCGCAACGGCGTCGGCAAGACCAGCCTGATGCGCGCCATCGTCGGCCAGCAGGCGATCCGCTCCGGGCGCATCGTCTGGGAGGGGGAGGACATCACCCGCCTGCCGACATACGAGCGTGCCGCGCGCGGCATCGCCTTCGTGCCGCAGGGCCGCGAGATTTTTCCGCTGATGACGGTCGAGGAGAACCTGCAGACCGGGTTCGCCGCCGTCGCCCGGCCACTGCGCCATGTGCCCGACGAGATCTTCGAGCTGTTTCCCGTGCTGCGGACGATGCTGGGCCGGCGCGGCGGCGATCTCTCCGGCGGGCAGCAACAGCAGCTCGCCATCGCCCGCGCGCTGGTGATGCGCCCCCGCCTGCTGGTGCTCGACGAGCCGACCGAGGGCATCCAGCCGTCGATCATCAAGGACATCGAACGCGTGATCCGCCTGCTCGTCGCCCGCGGCAACCTCGCCATCCTCTTGGTCGAGCAGTACTTCGACTTCGCCCGCAGCCTTGCCGACAGCTACGCGGTGATGGACCGGGGCGAGGTGGTGGTGGCCGGTCGAGGCGCCGACATGGTGGAGGCGGACGTCCGTCGCCACCTCACCGTCTGAGCCCGCGCGCGGATGCACGGCGCCGCCGAGCTGAGCTTTCGCCGCGTGGGAGCGGCGACCCGGCTTGCGACCCTCTACCACCGAGCGCCGCTGCGGGTGCTGTTTCCCGCGGCGGAAGAACCCGGGCTGGCACCCGCCGTGCTGGTCACCACGTCTGGCGGCCTCGCCGGCGGCGACCGGCTCGACATGCGGGTGACGGCGCGGGACGGTGCCGCCCTGCAGGTGACGACCCAGGCGGCGGAGAAGGTCTATCGCTCGACCGGCGCGGACTGTCTCGTCGAGATCGACCTCGCGGCGGAGGAGGGGGCGTGGCTGGAATGGCTGCCGCAGGAGACGATCCTGTTCGATCGGTCGCGGCTCTCCCGTCGCACGCGGATCGAGGCGGCGCCGGGCGCGCGCG